>OMAY01000533.1_pt1 | contig 22226 bp, 17 predicted proteins | sample 1673611 | NCBI WGS metagenome assembly OMAY01 (sample SAMEA103958117, study PRJEB25191) | human gut metagenome | biome: human-associated habitat [ENVO:00009003]; feature: intestine environment [ENVO:2100002]; material: feces | place: Germany | collected 2013/2015
ATCCCCGGTTTGTTCCCAAGCGATGGTTGTCACACCGTCTGCCTCATTATTCATGATGAACCACTCACCTGCTGTAGCCTTGTTAGGGTTGGTAACCTTATTCGTTACTTCCGTAGCAAACTTTTCATTCTTGATCAGATTCTGAGCACTTACGCTTACTCCGGCGACAGCCAAAAGACCGACTAATAATACTTTTTTCATCTTACTGCGATTTAATTGTTTATACGTTATTTCTTGTTTCTACTTTATCTGCTAAATTCTATTTCACTTGTTGAATAACAAACTTATAATTTCCAGTCTCTTTTTTCTCGTTTGTTTTTAGTGTGATGCGATAAATCTCCTTGCCCCATACATTAGAGAGGCGCGGATCATCCAATTGGATGGTTTCCAGTTCAGCTTTGAATTGGACCGGATAGTCCAGTTCTACTTTCTGCCCTTTTACTTCAATCTGAATTTTACCCGGTGAAGGGAAAGTCACATTCCCCCAAGTCATAAAATTTACCTGATTGGGAGCTACAACTTCGTTCAGAGTGTAACTGTCAGTGATAGTCAGCTTACGGTCGTCCAGTGCATACGAACGGTTCCAGTTCTTCACTTTCGCCTCAGCCGGATAAGCTTTAGCTATATCAGTAGTGAAAACGCGTTTCTTTTCGTCGCAAGTGGTGTTTGTCACCTTATACTCCTGACCGTATTTCTGCGGTATACCGTTAATCATCGGCAGGTTATGATAATTGCTCTGCATGGTCCAAATGGTGTAACGGTCTTTGCTGAATGTCTGTTTGGTATACGTACCCACTCCGGCGTCGATAAAGACAGGAATCGTATTCATGTATAAAGAGAAAGTTCCCACGTCATTATGATTATGACTTTCGTTATTATATCCGCCTTTAACAGCTAAGAAAAAACCTTTTTTATTTTTCAAATAACAGAATTGTGTTTCCGGATACCATGTTACCTCCGGAGTCTGGTGTACCGGAGTCGTTTTTTGCATATCTTCGCTATAAAGCAGACATTGCAATGTACGGAATATATCTCTTCCCGACGTTATGACGATTCCACCTTTTTTACGCGACAGCCAAGCTGCATACTTTTGCATTTCATCACTGCCGATTGCTTTTCCATAGCGAAAAATCAAACCGGCATCTCCGCCACCCTTTGCAGAAGCATCGGCAAAATTAACGACCCAGCCGTCACCGACATAAGTCCGAGAAATATATTCCCCCATATTACGGATTAAAGGGTTCGTGAACAAAGACAATTTTCCTCCCGTAGCGTCATACAACAATTGCAGATAATCATACATTTTTCCAGCAGCATGCCCCCAATAGGATGGTCCTTCTTCACACGCTCCGTCAGAATGGACATAATTTATAAATTTATCTACCGAAACCATTGTCCTATATACGGCATCGGTCAATTTGTTTTTATCATTCTCCAATAACAAAAAACATTGTAATACATTTGCATTACACCAAGGATTCCAATTATTTACCAACTGCCCCTTGTAATCAAATGCCATCCACCAGAAACGATCTTCCTGCATATAAGTATCCATAATTCGTTCTTTTATCTCCTTATAAAGACGTTTTGATATTATAGGATCTACTTTATCGAACTCTTCATGAAAAAAATAATATACCCATGACAAAAGAGCTCCCATATCTCCAGAAACCAAATCGATTATATGTTCCGTATAATCGGGTAACCGTTTAGAGTGCTGAGCAGGAAGATGGGCGGAAAGAGCCCAAGATGTCATTTCACACGAATATACTACACCATTGACTAGTTGATCGATAAAGCGGCCTTTTCCTTCAGCTAATTCAGCAATTGCCAGATCTGCAATCGCATTATTATTACTGCTATTAGGATTTTCCATAATTTTACGATTACCTGTACGTTCATATTCCAAATAATCGGTAGCTTTTATGACTTTCCATTCATAATTCAGTTGCTTTTCTCCTCGTCTGATCAGCATCTGTTTATGTTCTTTTGTTAAAGCATCCCATCCTTCACGATCGGTATATTTTGGATAAGGCACCCACTTTTGATTGGGAATAAGAATTTCTTTAAGCCGTGTTACATCGGCCTGTTTTTCTAAAAGATTTCTCTCTTCATATCCATATCCGGAATAAGAAAGAATCAAAAAAAGCATAAGGCATGAAAACTGTTTCATAGTTAATCGAAGGTTAAAAATTCGGTTGATACAAATATAAACAAATCAATAAGAGCCTGCCTATATTTTCCCGATAAAAAAATATTATTTTTCTTGAATTTTTACAGGTAAATCATTAAATGTCAAATCTTTTAAAAGCACTTTACCTGCTGTATCATACATCTGTTCACGTGCCTTCAACAAAGCAACCCAATGCTTGTTATAAAGAGTGTCTCTATTAATTTTAAACTGCTCAGAACCCAGCTCATCTATACGCATTAATAATGTTCCTACCGTCATTCCGGAAATATCGGATGCCGGCTGATATGCCAGCAAACGTTCATCATCAGTTGTCGTTTCCCTGACAATCCCTATCTCAATAAGTAAATATAGAACCTGACTGGTAAGCTTAATCGGAATCTGATAAGCCTTACTTATCTGCTGCATTGTCAGAGGTGCCTCTCCGTTTTCAAAACGTTTTACGATCACCGATGCGATCAGCAATACGACAAAATCTTTATATCGACGACTTATATTCTTTGTATCCTGTTCAAAATCATAACTTTCTATATTTTGAGCTGAAAACGAAAGAACCGCACCGAAAAGACAAATCAGCCATGAAAGTTGCATCCATAATAAAAACAACGGTAAAAATGCAAAACTTCCATAAATAGCATTATACTTCGACACCCATATTTGCCCGCTGATATACAAAAACTGGAAAATCTGAAAAGCCGTACCGCAAATAATACCAGCAATAAAAGCGTTCCAGAATTTAACTTTTGTATTGGGCACTAAAACATATATTCCTGTAAACAATAAACAGGTCAAGAAATAGGGACTAAACGAAATTAGATTTCTTACCAAAGGACTTATAAAATATAAATACGCATTGCTGTCAATACCCGTAGATATAAACAAAGATATACCACTGGAAGCTATCATCAAGACCGGAAGTAAAACAAACATCGAAGTATAATCGGTAATTTTACGATAAAAAGAACGATTTTTCTTTACCTGCCATATATCATTCAACGTACTTTCTACAGTACCCATCAGGCTTATTACCGTCCAAAGTAAAAAGATAATACCGATTCCGACAAATACTCCGCTTTTAGCCTGCGTCAAATAGGCATCGACGAATGAAAGAGCATGTGCAAGCGCTTCCTTTTGAGCTGGAAAATAATCGAACAATTGACTTTGCACAATATTTTGAAAACCAAAACCTTTAGCTATGGCAAACATTAAGGCTAAAGCCGGAACGACAGCTAATAATGTGCTATAGGTAAGTGCCGATGCTTTTGACTGAAGGTCATCTTCTCGAAACCGACGTACTGAAATAAATATAGTCTTTGCCAGATTGATCAACCTACGACGCAACCCCGAAACATCATTCCCGGTAATACGCCACATATCTTCAAATATAAATTTCGATGCGGTGCGAAAGAATGTTACAATCCGGAGTACTATATTATTTTTCGCCATATTTACAACAATCATTGAATAAAAAATACAGCAGAACGATAAGCCGGGTTCTGTACCTTAAAAAAGGCGTCTGTCATTTATCTTATCTTTATGTCGCCATAAAGCTTTAGCGGTTTACCCCCCGACATTGGACGAGCAGCCCTACTGCGTCGGTATACATAACCTTACAACCCATAAGACGTACGGCTTTTCGTGTCACCACGAAAACCGGTGAGCTCTTGCCTCACCTTTTCACCCTTGCTGCAAGCAGCGGTTATTTTCTGTTACGTTACTCTACTCTCACGAATAGCTTCCCGTTAGGAAATATGGTGCTCTATGTTGCCCGGACTTTCCTCACATGTTTCCATGAGCGACAGACTGTCCTGCTGTATATACTTGCAAAGATAATCGATTACCGGCGGTTATCCAAACCGCTGCTCGACAAAAAGAACAATCTTGTGCGATTATAACATTATTATAGAGATGATTGTTTTCATCTATCAGACTTTATGTCAGTTATATCGGTAACTTTGTCGGTTTTCCAGACAACGGTCAGTTAACCCCTGTTAATCACCTAAGAGAGCTATTAAAAGTTTCTAAAAAGAAACAGAGAGAGAAATAACCGCACGGATATTGTATTAAATTTAACGACTCAAATATTTAAAAACAGAGATTTATTAACAAATGAATAACAGAAACGTCATGGAAAATTTCAGCAAAAAACTTATCAGTTTTATGAGTTTATGTATTTTGAAACCACTTTTTTGTTTACATTTGCAGGTACTATATAGAACAGACTGCCTATGGAAATTACAACTGCCCGATATATAAATGTCAACGGTTCGCTGCTCGACCTCTCTCAACCCCGTGTCATGGGCATACTGAACGTTACTCCCGATTCCTTTTATGCCGGTAGCCGTACACAGACAGAGGCGGAAATAGTACGCCGGGTGAAACAGATAGTTTCGGAGGGAGCGGCCATTATTGACATAGGCGCTTACTCTTCCCGTCCTAATGCCGACAATGTCTCTGCCAGGGAGGAGATGGAACGGTTGCGTATGGGCCTGAAAATACTTTTTGAGATACAGCCGGATGCTGTGGTGTCAGTAGACACTTTTAGGGCGGATGTGGCAAGAATGTGTGTGGAGGAGTATGGTGTTGCCATCATCAATGATATTGCGGCCGGTGAGATGGATGCGAATATGTTCCATACCGTTGCGGCATTGAACGTACCTTATATTATGATGCACATGCAAGGCACTCCGCAAAGTATGCAGCAGCATCCTCATTACGACAATCTTCTGAAAGAGGTTTTCTTGTATTTTGCGCGCAAGGTGCAGCAATTACGTGACTTAGGTGTAAAAGACATCATTCTGGACCCCGGTTTCGGCTTTGGAAAGACAATGGAGCATAACTATGAATTGCTGTCCCATCTGGAAGAGTTCCGTATTTTTGAGTTGCCTTTGCTGGTAGGCGTTTCACGTAAATCGATGATATACCGCTTGTTGGACATTACTCCTCAGGAGGCGCTGAATGGTACTACGGTGCTCGATACCATCTGTTTGCTGAAAGGTGCTGACATCCTCCGCGTACACGACGTGAAAGAAGCCGTGGAAACCGTACGGATTGTGCAAGCCATGCGAAATAATTCCTAATCCCTAACCCCTAATCATTCAATATCGTGTTTTTTGAATTTGGAATAAAAGATTTTATAGATATTCTGTTAGTGGCTTTCTTGCTGTACTATACGTATAAGCTGATGAAAGCCTCCGGCTCTATCAATGTGTTTACGGGTATTCTGGTGTTTATCCTGATATGGCTGGTGGTGTCGCAGGTGCTGGAGATGAAATTGCTCGGCTCCATCTTCGACAAGCTGGTCAGTGTGGGCGTGCTGGCGCTTATCATTTTGTTTCAGGACGAGATACGGCGCTTCTTGCTGACACTCGGTTCGCATCAGCATGCCAGTGCGCTGGTACGCTTCTTCACCGGCAATAAGAAAGAGAAGTTGGAACATGACGACATCATGCCGGTGGTAATGGCATGTATCAGCATGGGGAAGCAGAAGGTTGGTGCCCTGATTGTCATTGAACATAATTTGCCTTTGGATGATGTGGTGCGTACGGGAGAAATTATCAATGCCGATATAAACCAGCGTCTGATTGAGAATATTTTCTTTAAGAACAGTCCGTTGCACGATGGAGCGATGGTTATCAGTAAGAAACGTATCAAAGCGGCGGGATGTATCCTGCCTGTTTCCCATAATCTGGACATTCCTAAGGAACTGGGGCTGAGGCATCGTGCTGCCATGGGAATTTCCCAGGTGTCTGATGCGCATGCCATCATTGTATCGGAGGAGACCGGAGGTATTTCAGTGGCTTACAAAGGACAATTCTATCTGCGTCTGAATGCGGAGGAATTGGAAAGTTTGTTAACAAAGGAAAGCTAAGGTGTGACAAAATCTCCTATTTTTACGTCATATAACTATGATATAAAAAACAATATCTTATAACTAATAACTGAAAAGGATGGATAGACGAAATTTCTTACGGACGGGAAGTCTGGCGATGTTAGGTTCGCTGGCAGTACCCTCGTTGGCTATGCCTGCGTCAGTACGCGGAGCTTTAGGAGGAGCAGATAATCAGTCTGCCGTAGCTTCGGCAATGGTTCACTTCGGTGTGACGGAGGCTGACTTGAAGAAAGTGATGGCTGCCGCTCTGGAAAAAGGCGGCGATTATGCCGACCTTTATTTTGAACACACATTCAACAACAGTGTGGTTCTGATGGACGGCAAAGTAAACAACTGTGGAGCTAACATTGACTTCGGTATGGGCGTACGCGTATTGGCAGGCGACCAGACGGGGTATGCTTATGTGGAAGGGGTAACTATGGAAGAAATGCTGCGTGCTGCACGTACTGCTGCCCGTATCGCCTCTTCGGGCAAGGCCGGAAAATCTGTAGGACTGACGGAAAAGACAATTACCAAAAGCCGCTATGCCGTCACTGAACCTTGGGAGGACGTGAGTGTCAAGGCAAAAATACCTTATTTAGAAAAGCTGAACGAAAAGATTTTCTCTTTGGACAATCGTGTACGTAAGGTGCAGGCTTCTCTTTCTGACAGTACATCGCACGTGCTGTTCTGTAATTCCGAGGGCGTGAGCTACTACGACTACCGTCCGATGGTTTCTTTTATGGCAGTCTGCATCATGGAAGAGAATGGAAAGATGGAGAACGGTTATGCCGGTCGTTCTTACCGCAAGGGTTTTGAATTCATGACGGATGACATCGTGGATATTATTGCACGTGAGGCGGTGGATAAGACTGCTATCTTGTTCAAGGCTGTGAAACCCAAAGGTGGCGAAATGCCCGTCGTGATGGGGGCTGGCGGTTCGGGTATCTTGTTGCACGAAGCCATAGGACATGCTTTTGAGGCTGACTTCAACCGTAAACGTACTTCCATTTTCTGCGACCTTTTGGGAAAGAAGGTGTGCGATGAGCATATCAACGTGGTGGATGACGGTACCATCGCTTTCAATCGTGGAGCCGTGAATTTCGACGATGAGGGTGTGGAAGGCCAGAAAACCTATATCGTGAAGGAAGGTATCCTGACCAGTTATCTGCACGACCGCATCAGTGCCAAGCATTATGGGGTGGCTCCTACTGGAAACGGACGTCGCGATACTTTCCGTAATACTCCTATCCCCCGTATGCGTGCCACTTATATGGAAGCCGGCAATATGAAGGAAGCGGACATTATCTCCACCGTGAAGAAAGGTATCTATTGTGACCAGTTTACCAATGGCCAGGTGCAAATCGGTGCCGGAGACTTTACCTTCTTTGTGAAGTCGGGTTACTTGATTGAGGATGGCAAGTTGACGCAGCCCGTCAAGGATATAAATATCATCGGTAATGGTCCGAAAGCATTGGCTGACATCACGATGGTGGCAAATAACGATAAGATTGACAACGGTACTTGGACCTGTGGTAAAGACGGTCAGTCTTGTCCCGTTACCTGCGGTATGCCATCGGCACTAGTCAGCAAGCTGACTGTAGGAGGAGAAAGTTAATTATCAACTATCAATTAAAGACATGATTACAGACGACAATAAGAAATTGGCACAATGGGCAATGGAATATGCCTTGAAGAACGGTTGCCAGGCAGCCAAACTGGTGCTATATACAAATTCTAATTCTTCTTTTGAACTGCGTGACGGCAAAATGGACCGTTTGCAGCAGTCTACGGAGAATGGTTTGGGATTGAATCTTTATGTGGACGGACGTTTCGGCTCTTTTTCCACCAATCGGCTGGATAAGAAAGAATTGGAAACTCTTATCACGAATGGTATAGAGTCTACCCGCTATCTGGCGGTGGATGAGTCGCGTATGCTGGCCGACCCTGCACGCTACTATAAAGGAGGCAAGCCTGACTTGCAGCTTTTTGACAAGAAACTCTATGAAGTCAACCCGGATGATAAAGTGGCGATTGCACGTGCTGCTGCAGAGGAGGTATTGGGCAAGGATGAGCGTATCATTTCGGTTGATTCTTCTTATAGTGATGGCGAGGGTTCTTCCTATCGTTTGATAAGCAACGGATTTGAAGGCGAGTCGAAGAGTACCTGGTTCTCTGTCTCAGCCAGTGTATCCATTAAGGGAGAAGGCGAAGCTCGCCCTCAGGATTACTGGTACGACTCGGCTCTGTTCTATGATAAATTGACGAAGACGGGAATCGGTGCCAAGGCATTGGAACGCGTATTGCGCAAGCTGGGACAGAAGAAAGCAAAGTCGGGTAAATATACAATGGTGGTTGACCCTATGAATGTGGGAAACCTGCTCAGTCCGATGCTAAGTGCATTGTATGGCAGTGCTTTGCAACAAAAGAACTCCTTCCTGATGGATAAGCTGGATACGAAAGTGGCTTCCGACCTCTTCACGTTGCGTGACGAGCCGCATGCTATCGGTGCAAACGGTTCACGCTATTTCGATAATGAGGGTGTGGCTACCGAACCCCGCACTGTTTTTGACAAAGGCGTGCTGAAAACTTATTTCATCGATACCTACAATGGTAAGAAGATGGATATAGCTCCTACTATCAGTGCACCTTCACGTCTAATTCTGACACCGGGCGATAAGGACCTGAACGGATTGGTTGCAGATATTAAACAAGGCATCTTGGTTACGGGCTTCAATGGCGGTAACAGCAATAGCAGTACCGGTGACTTCTCTTATGGTATAGAGGGTTTCCTTATTGAAGACGGCAAGCTGACACAGCCCGTCAACGAAATGAATGTGACGGGTAACATGGTTACTTTATGGAATTCCTTGGTTGCTGTGGGCAATGACCCTCAACCGAACCGTTCATGGCAGATTCCTTCGCTGGTATTTGAGGGAGTCGACTTCAGCGGATTATAATGCTAGTTCAACATCAGGCTCATATATGGGCTTGATATTGCAAATATTTTTTCGGTGAGTTCACCGATTGTAAGTGCCAAGTGGCTGCCCGGCAGACGCTTGGCACTATTCATATATTTACCATTGTTCAGGTAGTAGTAGCCGTTATTGGCACTGACCTGCTCATCGGTGAGATGAATGCTGAGTTCCAGTTCCGGATGGGCCGTAGCATAGAGTTGCAGCATGGTTTTGGCATTGATGATGCGTGCCATGCCCAAAAGTTGGCTTTCACCGGTAGCGGGAGGAGTGAGAACCCGGATGGACGGGAGATTCAGGCTTTGGCAGATATGTTGAAGCAGTAAAGTTTTTGTTGTGGGAGTATCCGACACGATTTCTCCAATGCGCCAGTTGGCTTTCCCTATCGGATAGGTAATGGCCAAAGCCGTGATTTCCTCCCCATTGCTCAATGTGCAAACGAAGCCCTGTCCCAGTTGTAAATCGGCAATGATAACCTGGAAATCCTCTTCCGTATGCTGGATGCAGCAAGGGCGCTCCCGCAATTTCCGGTCGAGATATTCATATCTTTTTTCAGTATATTCGGCAGACATTTCCAAAGTAAGGCCCGTATCGGCTGTCGGTGTACCGGAAGCGATAAAGGTCTCTTCGGCATAGCGGAATACGGGGGCATAACCGCTGCGGCCATAGTAGTCGAACAGCCACGGTTCTGCCGGTATCAGGGTGGATAAGGCGAAATTATTGTGTAGCATCCGTGCAAAGGCTTGTGATAACAGCTCGTGCATTACGCCCCGGTTACGGTAATCAGGGTGTGTGCAGGCACCGGATATATAGGCCGTATGAATATCTTCTCCTTCGAACGTCATAGGATAAGGCAACATCTGTAGGGCGGCAATCACTTCTTCGCCGCTTTGGATGGCAATATTGATATCATTGTTGTAGCGGAGCCGAAAATACAGTTCAGTAAATTCCTCGCTATCATTGAAACAGAGCTTCCATAAGTTCTTTACCTTTTCCCGTATCATCAATCCCTTATCCTTTTAATCCTTAATCTCTAATCCTTACTCTCACCATTTGATAGCTTCCACCGGTTCATCTTTCAGGCATGCCACGTATTTTTCCAGAATAATGGCAGGCTGGTACGAAAGTTTGGCCTTGCGCAATCCTTCAATACCCAAATCCTCTTCACGGTTGAGGTAGACATATTGTTCGGGGATATGGTTGGCAAATTCATAGTTAATCATTGCGTACGCTCCGTCTATGCTGGTGTCGGCCTTTTCCACATGTACTCCGAAGGTATCTTGGTTGATGGGCATTCCGAAAGTGAAGGCGGCAATTTTGCCGTCTACATGCAGGATGCCTCCGGTCAATCCCAGTTCTTCAAAATTGTGGAGGGCGTAGACCAGTGCGCGACGTTCGTTGCCCGTTCCTTCATGCTGGTCGCAGTTGTTGGCCTTACACCATTCGGCTTCCAGGTCCAGACATTCCTGGATGCGGTCGGGAGTGATGGGAGTATATTCGTAATTATAGGTGCGTTTGAATTTGTTGACATGATTCCGTTTGGACTGGAATTTCTTTCCGGCAAGCGTGGCGAGGTCTGTACGCAGATAGAGGTAATCGGCATAGTCCCGGTCTGCTGTGAACTGGAATTTTCCGGGCATGAAGGCTTCCAGTTCCGAGCACATGCCCGAACATATTCCCAGCAGGCAGAAAGGTTCCCCTTCCCGGTGTGCGTCTTCGACCAGTGCGTCCAGTACTTTTGTCAAATCTCCGTTACCTATCGGCATCATGTACACCAGTTCATCGTTTGCCCAGAATTTCAGCAGGAGGAAGCCGTCCATGATGGCAAACTTTGTATTGTATAGAAAACGCCAGCTGCATAGGTTGGAGAATGAGAGGTCACAATTCCGTCGCGGACTGTTCTGTGTATAGGAAGTAATCAGTTCTTTGTCTTGTAATTCGATATCTTTAAATGAAATCATACGTTGTTTTTAGTTGGTTATGATTATAGATAACAAAAATAAGAAGATTTTGTTAGAGTAGCCCTAATAATCGCAGAATAGTTGGGGTCAGCAATGCAGTGAAAATACCGTTCAGGGTCAGGCCGAGGCTGGCGAATGCGCCGTATTTGCGGCTGATGTCCATGGCTGTGGAAGTTCCTACCGCGTGGGCGGCGGCTCCCAAGGAAAGGCCTTGTGCCATAGGACTGCCGATGTGGGTCAGTTTCATGGTCTTGAAGCCCAGTATTCCTCCCAGCAAGCCTACACAGACCACTACGGCGGCGGTAAGTGAGGGAATGCCGCCCAGCGACTTGGTTACTTCCATGGCTATCGGCGTAGTGACCGACTTGGGCGCCAGGGAGTAGATAATCTCGTCGGAAGCCCCCATCAATTTAGCTATCAGCACGACAGAGATAACTCCCACAATGCAGCCGGCAAGTTGTGACAGCATGATGGGGAGCAGCTGTTTCTTAATCGTTTCCAATTGGAGGTATAGGGGGACTCCCAGGGCCACAACAGCGGGTTTCAGCCAGAATTCTATCAGATGTCCTCCTTCATTGTAGGTCTCATAACTGATATGTGTCATCTTCAGGAAGATAATGAGGATGGCAATTGTCAGCAGGATGGGGTTCAGCAACATGATGCCGGTCTTTTTCTGCAGGAGTTTGGCCAGAAAGAAAATCCCGAAGGTGACAGCCAATAGGAAAAATTCGTTTTCTAAAAAGTTCATTTGATTTTACGTGTTAGTTGATGAACCCATCCGGTGACTACAATCACCAGCAGGGTGCTGATTATGGAAGCGGTCACTATCGGCCAGAACTCGGAGGCGATGACATCGAAGTAAAGCATGAGAGCTACACCGGGCGGTACGAAGAAGAAGCCCAGGTTGGCAACCAGGAAGTCGGACATACCCTGCACCCAGTGCAGTTTAATCCAACCCAATTTCAAGAATAGGGTGAGCAACAGCATACCGATGATGCTGGAAGGTAACTTGATACCCGTAAAGAAAACAATCAGTTCACCCAAAGCTAAGCATCCGAAAAGGATGGCGCATTGACGAATCATATTATTATAATACCTATTGTTATACGTTGAAAACGCTGCAAAGGTAGGTATTCTATGTATTGCTTGTTATCGTTGTATCCTGATTTTTTTTATGTCGTTTGTAGAGTCGGGCGGGTTGTTCCTGCCGGACGGGTAATTGTTTGTTGCAGAGGGGCACGTGTGCGTACACATGAATGCTGGGAATACCTAATGTTAAATATTATAATAATTATGGTCTGAACGGTAAAAAGACCGATGTTTGCAATGTAGATATTGCAAAATTGTGTACTTTTGCGGCGTGAATAACACATACTGCCGATTCTTAATAGACAATTAAAATATCATGCAAAGATTAATTAACGAAATTGTTGAGCGTGCCAAAGCAAACCGCCAACGAATTGTTCTTCCCGAGGGTACGGAAGAGCGTACACTGAAAGCTGCCAATCAAATCCTGACTGACGGAGTAGCCGACTTGATTATCCTTGGAAAACCTGCCGAGATAGAGGCTTGTGCCAAAGAGTGGGGGCTGGGAAATATAAACAAAGCTACCATTATCGACCCGGAAGACCATCCTAAGAAAGAAGAATATGCCCAACTGCTTTGCGAGCTCCGCAAAAAGAAAGGCATGACCATCGAAGAGGCTCGCAAGTTGGTTGTCGATCCGCTTTATCTGGGCTGCCTGATTATAAAGAACGGCGACGCTGACGGCCAGTTGGCAGGTGCACGCAACACTACGGGTAATGTACTTCGCCCTGCTTTGCAGATTATCAAGACTTCCCCGGGCATCACTTGCGTTTCGGGTGCCATGCTGCTGCTGACACATGCTCCTGAATATGGAAAGAACGGTATCCTGGTGATGGGTGACGTGGCTGTGACTCCGGTGCCCGATGCAGAACAATTGGCACAGATTGCCGTATGTACGGCACGTACAGCCCAGGCAGTTGCCGGTCTCGACCCGAAAGTTGCCATGCTGAGCTTCTCTACCAAGGGCTCTGCCAAGCACGAAGTGGTGGATAAAGTGGTTGAGGCATTGAAGATTGCCAAGGAGATGGCTCCCGATATTGCCATCGACGGTGAGTTGCAGGCCGATGCAGCTTTGGTGCCGGAAGTAGGTGCAAGCAAGGCTCCGGGTTCTTCTATCGCCGGACATGCTAACGTATTGGTTGTCCCCAGCCTCGAAGTGGGCAACATCTCCTACAAACTGGTGCAACGTCTGGGACATGCTGATGCCGTAGGACCTATCCTACAAGGTATCGCCCGTCCGGTGAACGACCTTTCACGCGGTTGCTCCATCGAGGATGTGTATCGCATGATTGCCATCACTGCCAATCAGGCCATTGCTGCCAAAAAGAATGCTGAATAACTTTTAAATCTGATATATAGTATGAAAATCTTAGTATTGAACTGCGGTAGCTCGTCCATCAAATACAAATTGTTTGATATGGACCGGAAAGAAGTTATCGCCCAGGGTGGTATCGAAAAAATTGGTTTGAAGGACTCTTTCCTGAAGTTCACCTTGCCCAGTGGCGAGAAGAAAGTTCTTGAGAAGGACATTCCAGAGCATACCGTAGGTGTGGAATTTATCCTGAACACTTTGACAAGCCCTGAATATGGAGCCATCAAGTCTTTGGACGAAATCAATGCCGTAGGTCACCGTATGGTGCATGGAGGCGAAAAGTTCAGCGAGTCTGTACGGCTGACGCCGGAAGTGCTTGCCGCCTTCACTGCCTGCAACGACCTGGCTCCGCTCCACAATCCTGCTAACCTGAAGGGTGTAAATGCAATATCTGCCATTCTGCCTAATGTTCCGCAGATTGGTGTGTTCGATACGGCTTTCCACCAGACCATGCCGAAGCATGCCTATCTGTATGCCGTGCCTTACGAACTTTATGAAAAGTACGGCGTACGCCGTTATGGTTTCCACGGAACCTCACACCGCTACGTATCGCAGCGCGTCTGCGAGTTCCTGGGTGTAGAGCCGGAAGGAAAGAAAATCATCACTTGCCACATTGGCAACGGTGGTTCCATTACTGCCATCAAGGACGGTAAGTGTGTAGACACCAGCATGGGCTTGACCCCGCTGGAAGGTCTGATGATGGGTACCCGCAGTGGTGATATTGATGCCGGTGCCGTTTCCTTCATCATGGAGAAAGAGGGTCTGGATGCCAACGGCATCTCCAACCTGCTGAACAAGAAGAGCGGTGTGCTGGGTATCTTCGGTGAATCCAGTGACATGCGCGACCTGGAAAATGCCGTAGCTGCCGGCAATCCGAAGGCTGTTCTGGCTGAAGAAATGTACTTCTACCGCATCAAGAAATACATCGGTGCCTATGCTGCCGCACTGGGTGGCGTGGACATCATCGTCTTCACCGGCGGTGTGGGCGAAAACCAGGCTTCGGCCCGCTGGGGTGCCTGCTCCGGCCTCGAATACATGGGCGTGAAGCTCGATGCCGAGAAGAACAAGGTGCGCGGCGAGGAAATGGTCATCTCGACCGACGACTCGAAAGTGAAAGTAGTAGTCATCCCCACCGACGAGGAGCTGATGATTGCTTCAGATACTGTAGCTATACTGAACAACTAATATTATAGGAATTATCTTTCTTCATGCAAGGGTGTGTCCGTGGTGGATGCACCCTTTTTTGCATGCTTCCCGTCCTTCCCCCATTTGCTTTTGGGGCAGTCATGGAATGGAGTTTCCGCGTAATCGAAATGCAACAAGGTTGCAAACAGAATGTTAAGGGGGCGTAATTTTCCCGTAACCGGCAATCCCTTATTTTGCCGCCGAATTAAAACAACGATTATGAAACGGAAATTCTTAGAGAGATGTATGTTATGCCTTGCCGTCGGACTGCTGTGCTGCAATCTGCCGGCATTGGCTGCAAGCGGCGGTCGTCTGCCTGTTTCGGTGGACCAGGTCCGTGTAAAGATATTAGTGAATGGCTGTGTAGTCGATGCCGCAGGCGAACCCCTTCCGGGCGCTACGGTGCGCGAGCGTGCCACGGGCAACGGTACGGTGACCAATATCGACGGTAACTTTTCGTTGTCCGTTTCGTCCGAGGCTGTACTCGAAGTCAGCTTTGTGGGCTATGCCACCAAAGTGGTTCCCGTGGCGGGACAACAGCAACTGAAGGTGGTACTCGAAGAAGACGCTGCCGCGCTGGACGAAGTCGTGGTGGTGGGCTATGGCATCCAGAAGAAAGTCAACCTGTCCGGTTCGGTGGACCAGATCGGTGCCAAAGAACTTGAGAAACGCCCCATTGCCGATCTTTCGCGAGGCTTGCAGGGCATGATTCCTAACCTGAACATCGACTTCACCAGCGGCGAACCGGGAAAATCGGCCAACATCAACATCCGTGGCGAGGCCTCCATCAATGGCGGAAGTCCGCTGATTCTGATCGATGGTGTGTCGGCCAACGTAGAAGAGATGAACCGTCTGCTGCCCGAAGACATCGAAAGCCTTTCGGTCCTGAAGGATGCTTCGTCGGCCGCCATCTACGGTGCGCGTGCCGCTTTCGGTGTCATACTTATTACCACCAAGCAGGGCAATAGCGACCGTATACAAGTGGATTACAACGGCAACTTTGCCTGGAAACGTCCTTCGTCGCTGACCGAGAAGACTTCCGATCCCTATATTTACCTGAAGCTGAAGAACATCGCCGTGCTCAATACTCCCTGGAGTTCGGGACACGTCACCAGTGACGAACGCCTCGAATGGGCACGCCAGCGTTCGGACAATCCTGACGGCACTCCCTCGGTGCGCCTGAACCCGCTGGACGAGACCCAGTGGGAGTACATGGGCAACCGTGACTGGACCGACTACTACCTGAACCGTAACACCTTCACCCAGACGCATCAGGTATCGGTGTCGGGGCGGACGGAGAAGACCCGTTTTTACCTTTCCGGCGGCTACGATGACGAGAACGGTATCTTTTCGGGCATTGTGGACAACGATAAGTACCGTCGCTACAGCATGCGTAGCAAGGTGAGCTATGACGTATGGGACTGGCTGACCCTTTCGAACAACACCTCTTACGTGGTGACCGAACGTAAAAAACCGAGCTATTATGATATGAGTGTGTTCTTCGACCTCGAACCGCACGACATGGACCGCAACCCCGATGGCACTTGGGCCAGCGGCGAACTGGGTACGGCTTTGGCCCAGCTGGTCGATGGCGGTCAGGAGAAGGATACTTACGGACGCCTTCAGAGCACCTTCTCCGGTGAACTGAACTTCTGGAAACGTATGCTGGTAATCAATGCCAACTTCACCTTCATGAAGGGACATCAGGAATACGACTGGTACAAGACCCCCTACCAGGTAGGTTACGGCCCGGACGATATCCGCGAGCAGGGCGAAAGCCGTGCCTGGAAGGAAAGCACAGACGACCTGTACACGGTGTTCGAAGTGTATGGTACCTTCAACAAGTTGTTTCGCGACCGCCATCAGGTGACCGCCATCCTGGGCTTCAATCAGGAGTACAACCGTTCCGACAACTTCCATTCCGAGCGCTACGACATCATCTCTACTGCTCTGCCTTCCATCGGTTTGGCTTCCGGCACCCAATACGTCGGCCAGACCTACCGTGACTGGGCCATCCGTGGTTGCTTTTTCCGTGCCAACTATTCGTACGACAACCGCTATATCTTCGAGTTGAACGGCCGTTACGACGGTACGTCCCGTTTCCCCAAGAACAAGCGTTTCGGTTTCTTCCCCTCGGGCTCGGTAGCCTGGAGGGTGGACAGCGAATCGTTTTTCGACGGCCTGCGCGACATCTTCTCTCAATTCAAGCTCCGCGCTTCTTACGGTTCGCTGGGCAATCAGCTGGTGAGCGAATACGGTTACATTCCTTATATGAGTTCGCAGTTGGGCAGTTACATCATTGACGGCGAACTGCAGCAGACGGTGACTTCGCCCGACTTGGTATCGTCGGCCTACACCTGGGAGGAAGTACGTACTGTCAATGGCGGTATTGACCTGGGCTTCTTGGACAACAAGCTGACGGCCTCGTTCGATTTCTATCGTCGCGACACCAAAGGAATGCTTACCATGGGCCGCGAGCTGCCCGGTGTGTTGGGCAAGGAAGAACCGCAGGAGAACGCCGCCAACCTGAAGACGCGCGGCTGGGAACTGAGTATCGGCTATCAGGACGAGTTCCGCCTGGCCGGAAAACCCCTGAACTGGGCGGCCCGCTTCATCCTGTCGGACAGCCGTACGTGGATCACTAAGTTCGACAATCCTACCCGCAACCTGACGCAGTATTACGAAGGGCAGGAAATCGGAGAAATCTGGGGATTGCAGAGCGATGGCCTGTTCAGCAGCAAGGACGAAATAGCAGCCTTGGACGAAACCGAAATCATCCCTTGGGGGGCACTCGAAATTGTAGAAGGTTGGCCCAAGTACAAAGACCTGGACGGCGACCACCGCATCACCAAAGGGTCGGTCACGGTAGACGATCCGGGCGACCTGAGCGTTATCGGTAATTCGGCTCCCCGTTTCCGCTTCGGCCTGAATCTGAGTGCCGAATGGAACGGAATCGATGTAGCCGTCTTCCTGCAAGGCATCGGCAAGCGCGACTTCTATCCGCAAAGTTACTTGTACTGGGGCTTCTACCAGCAACCCTACAGCGGCGGACAGTTGCACACTTTCGACTTCTACCGCCCCACAACGGACAGCGAGGTCGACATGGCTAAGCATTCGCAATCGTACATCGCCGCCGGACTGGCCAACCAGAACCTTGATGCCAGATACCCCATCCTGCAATCGTGGCTGGCCGATAAGAACCTGGGAACCCGCATCGACCAGGCGATGGGCCTGGCCATTCCCCAGACAGGCTACATGCTGAATGCCGCTTACCTGCGTGTGAAGAACATCACCGTCGGCTATACGCTGCCGCAAGAGTGGGTACGCAAAGCCCGATTGAGCCGGGTGCGTGTATTTGTCAGTGCCGACAACCTGTGCGAATGGAGCGGAGTGAAGCCTTACTTCGATCCCGAGTCCATTACCGATACGTCTTCTTTCGGCTATGTTTATCCTTTCAACCGCCAGTTCTCCTGCGGGCTTAACGTAACATTCTAAAATTACAAATGACAATGAGAAATCTGATTATACCTTCCCTGGCTCTTTCAGTCACTTTGCTGCTGGCTACTTCGTGCAACGATTCGTTTATGGATCGGCAACCCCATACGGAGATCGGTGTGGAATCGTATTTCAATACCGAACGCGACTTGCAGATGTATTGTTACGGTCTGGTCAACACACCAGGTTACAGCTACGACTCCGACGAGGGTACCGACGATGTAGCCACGACTTCGAACGTCGAAATCAAGAACATCATGACATCGCCCAATCCCAACTCGGTCACCATCAATGCCGGCTGGAGCTGGGAGCGTCTGTACGACATCAACTTCTTCTTGGCCAACTGCGGACGCGCCAAAGTGACCGAAGATGTCCTGGCCCACTATCAGGGTGTAGCCCGTTACTACCGCGCCGCCTTCTATATGGATAAGGTGAAAACCTATTCCGATGTGCCTTGGTACGATAAAGTGCTCACCACCGACGACCCGGACCTGTATAAGGCTCGCGACTCGCGCGACTTCGTTATCGGCAAGATATTCGAAGACTACCAGTTTGCAGCCGAACACGTCCGTGCCACCGAACCTTTAGGTGCCATCAACAAGTGGATTGTACTGGCTACCATGGCCCGCCATGCCCTGTACGAAGGCACCTACCGCAAGTATCACGACGAACTGAACCTGCAGGCTACGGCCGACACTTATCTGCGTATTGCGGCCGATGCCGCTTCGGAAATCATGGAGGAGGGCGGTTTCCGGATTTATAATACCGGAAAACCTGACGAGGACTATTATACATTGTTCAATAGTCCCGACCTGACGACCAATCCCGAAATGATACAAGCCTGTTACTACGAGAACGACGTGGCCGAGAATGGTTTCTGGGCTTATATGTTCGGTAATTACATCCCCTGTCCGACCAAAGATCTGGTACAGGCTTACTTGATGAAAGACGGCTCTTACTATTCTTCGCAGCCCGGTTACCAGACCAGGCAGTTCGTCGAAGAGTTCAAGGACCGTGACCCGCGCATTTATCAGACGCTGGCTTATCCGGGCTGGGAGCTGATCAACACCATGACCTACGCCACGGGTGCCGGTATCTACGTGCAGACGTTCAACAAGAATTTCTCCGGATATCATCAGATCAAGGGCTTCATCAACAACAAGGAAGAAAGCTATTACGTTGGCATCGATTTTCCTGTCATCCGCTATGCCGAAGTACTGCTGACCTATGCCGAGGCCAAGGCCGAATTGGGCGAACTGACGCAAGACGTGCTCGACCAAACCGTGAACCTGCTGCGCGACCGTGCCGGAATGCCCCACCTGCAAATGAATCCGCCCGTCGATCCGGTGATGGCAGCAGCCTTCCCCGGCGTTGAGTCGACGCTGCTCGAAATCCGTCGCGAACGTCGTGTCGAACTGGTGTTCGAAGGATTCCGCTTCGACGACCTCATGCGCTGGCATGCCGGCAAACTGCTCGAAAAGGAACCGGAAGGCCTGTACTTCCCGAGTCTGGGCAAATTTGACCTGACGGGCGATGGCATCGAGGATATTTATCTGATACCTTCCTCGCAGTCCATCCCTGCCGAAGAAGACAAGGAAACCAATTCCTTAGGCGAAAAGCTGGTGTACTATCGTGCCGGAACCATCGACGACCAAAACGCTACCGTCTACTTGAGCGAAGGCGATCACGGTGTCATCCAGACCATCAAAGATATGGGTATCTTCGAGGAACCGAAGTTCTACTACCGCCCCATCCCCAAACACGAAATGGAGCTGAATCCCAATTTGGGACCGCAACTTTTTGGCTGGGAATAAGCCGATTGCGTCGTATCGGGGCACGGATCTGCATCGTCATGCAAGCAGACTGTCCCCCACCCACGGCCTGTCGGTAACAGGTTACTGAAATACAGTCTTAAAACAATACGAAAATGGGAAAAAGAATTTTATCAAAATGGGTCGCTTTGTGTTGCTGCGTGCTATACCTGGCTTCCTGTAATCAGGCTGACCGGCAGAAGCAGCCCCAACAACCTGCCACCAAATTGACATTCGCTTATCTGACGGATGTGCATCTGAATAGAGATAATAACGGCAACGGTAACGAAGGTCTGCAAAAGGCTTTGAAGGCTGCCGCCGAAAATGGTGCCGAGTTTGTGATTTTCGGTGGCGACAATGCTGATACCGATGCCTTGGGCGATGCCGAAGTTACCGCCGACACCCTTCACGCCCGCTTTGCAAGACTGGTGAAAGAATCTGGACTGCCGGCTTATTTCACCATTGGAAACCATGACCGCTTTTATCTTTCTGAAGGCAAGGCCGACACGCTGGGCTTCGGAATGTTCGAAAAACATTACGGTCCCACGCACTGTTCGTTCTCGCAGAAAGGTGTTCACTTTGTCATCCTGAACAGCCTTTATCCGCAGGACGATAAGGCAGCCTACAGTGTGGGAGCCGAGCAACTGGCTTGGTTGAAGGCAGACCTCGATACGGTGGGCAAGCAGACACCGGTTATCGTTTCGCTCCACGTGCCTATGCTATCGCTGTATTATCCGGTAGTAGAAGGCACCATGAAGGCCTGGGACATGATTGCCGACAGTAAAGCCGTAGTTGACCTGCTGAAGGAATACAACACACAACTCGTCCTGCAGGGGCACCAGCACATCTACGAGCAGATTCAGGAGCGCAACTTATGGTTTGTCACTGCCGGTGCCGTGTCGGCCTTCTGGTGGCAAGGACCTTTCCTGACTACGCAGGAAGGCTTTCTGTTGGTCAAGGTAGACGAGGACAACCGTATCTCTTGGGAGTACATCGACTACGGATGGGAAATACCTGGAAAATATCCTGAAAAATAATAAAGTGAAGAAATGAAAAGTAAAAGATTACTGATGACGGTAGCTTTGGCTGCCGCCTGCTGGAGCGGAATGTATGCCCAGCAAACACAAGAGCTGCCCGACCGTATCAAGATGGGGCAGGAGAGAGTGAAAGTACGGCGTGACATCAGTCTGCCTCAGATTGACGGATACGACTTGCTGAAGTGCGATTTCCACATCCATACCGTCTTTTCTGACGGCATCGTGTGGCCTTCACTTCGTGTCAACGAGGCATGGGAAGAAGGTCTTGATGCCATTGCCTTGAGCGACCACGTAGAGGGACAACCTGCCCGCGAAGGCATGAAGAAGGGCGACCTGGATCTGGCTTTTAAGAATGCCGAGGATGAGGCGCTGCGGCGCGGCATCATTCTGATTAAGGGAGCCGAAATAAGCCGTTCCATGCCCCCCGGACATCTTAATGCCCTCTTTTTGAACGATGTGGATGCCTTGCAGAAGGACGACGTTGTGGAAGCACTGCGCGAGGCACACAGGCAGGGAGCCTACATCTTTTGGAATCATCCGGGATGGAACGTCAAGGAAGTGAAGTGGCACGACATGCACGAACGGCTCTGGAAGGAAGGCTTGCTGAACGGCATCGAAGTGTTCAACGAGTTCGAGTGGTATCCCAAAGCACTGGAATGGGCCAAGGAAAAGAAACTGACGCTGATGGCCAATACCGATGTGCACGATGTTATCGAGCGCCTATACGACAAGGAACAGGTTGCACATCGTCCGCTGACGTTAGTACTGACCAAGGAACGTACGTCGGCTGCTATCAAGGAAGCATTGTTCGGCGGGCGTACACTCATCTGGTTCTACGATACACTGATTGGCAAGGAAGATTACCTGAAGAAGTTCTTTGAAGGGGCTGTCTGTGTGCAACCTTCACACTACGCTACGGAGACATCGGCCTACGTGACAATAACCAATACATGTGACGTACCTTTCTTGCTCAAGGCAGCTTCGGAAGTTAAAGGCTATCCGACATGTATTCAGCTTCCGGCAGGGGCTTCGGTTGTAGTGGCAATACCCAAAGATAGTACGCAATCTGTTGTTTATAAGGTTACGAACCTGCTGACAGCCTATGAACAGTGCATTGAAGTTTCGTTGTTTTAACAAAAAATAGAAGCAAAGATAGGTCGGAAATGCCTATCTTTGTTATATAATTAACCCGTTGGCGGAATTAAATTGATAAAAGATTTATGAATAAAAAGTTGTGCATAT
>OMAY01000539.1_pt1 | contig 22086 bp, 17 predicted proteins | sample 1673611 | NCBI WGS metagenome assembly OMAY01 (sample SAMEA103958117, study PRJEB25191) | human gut metagenome | biome: human-associated habitat [ENVO:00009003]; feature: intestine environment [ENVO:2100002]; material: feces | place: Germany | collected 2013/2015
ATGTCACATACAACAGCGCACGGCAGCAGGAACTATTTCCTGCAACATTTACTATGCAGCTAAAAAAGCTGCCAGCAGAACCCGTGCCGGATTGTCTGCTGGCATTAGATTTATTGCTACAAGATACTTTAGATTCCAATTTTGATTATAGGGACGGCTCTGTTTACCACGCCGTCCTTGACAGTGCATTGCGTTCCCGCGGCTGGCGTTCATTAACCGGTGGACGTACATACGCCACTAAAATTGAAACTGCACTTTTAAATCTATATGGCAGTTATATTCCCACAGCCGACTTATCTACCAAGCAGCTGCACGCCACACTATGCAGCAAATCCGTTGCACCGCGATACGTTCTGCAACTTGCCGTTCTGCTGGGGCTATCTCTCCATGACCTGCTACACGCGCCTGATGCCGTGCCAGACTATAAGGCCGAGATGAAAGCAATGTATCAATCAGGAGCCAGCATGTACCACATAGCGCAGTTATACGGCATAGATGCCAAGACCGTAGCAAGATGGATTAAATCATAATCATGCTGCCTATAAATTCATCAAAGCAGCAGCATAGCTATACTGTTTTCTCTTAGCCCTTAACCGTCTTCTGCTTTTTGCCATTCTTACGCGCTTTCCGCTTCTTGTCATACTCCTTTTGAGTCGCCAGAAACTCGTCCATAAGTACCTTTTCCTTGTTGCGGTTTCCCTTGATAACCATAGAGGGGTTAATCCGCCATACACAATCAAATTCCATCGCAACAAATCCTTTATCTGTAAGCGTGTCCATCGCTCTCTGTACAGTGGCTTTCGAACAATTTACATTTTCTGCAATTTTTTTCATCGGCCCAGTATATGTATTATCACTGTTTCGCATTGCACACACCAAAAAATTTAACACCTCGGATTCTTTGCCTCCCAGCCCGGAAAGAGTTTCAAAAAATAAATGATACACTTTAATAAAATCGCTTTTTGCAGTATCCAGGCTTTCTGGTGTTGGATATTCTATCGGCAGGAATAACGGGTCATTGCCATTGCTATCGGTTATAATCCAGTCACTCAATGGACGGCCAAGCAGTGAATCATACTTTGACATCAACCGTGCCTTAACAATAATATCGCCCTTTACCAGCAATCTTGGATTGAGCATCCAAATCCGTTCGTCATCAGTCTTAGCCAGCATATCATTTTCCATCATCTTTTTGAATGTGTTGCGAACTGTTGTAACATCGCATTCCAGTTTTCTAGCAATGGTTTTATAGGCTCCGATAAACTCATTCTTTGTGGGCTGCGTTTTTTGCAGGATATATGCCACCACCTTGCTTTCTGCCGCGGAAAACGTTGAAAGCAGTTCAAAGAATTTTTTGTCTGCTTTCCAAAAATGCTTTGCCCCGTACTCGGCTTTGTGCTGCTCGTGCTGAAACTCTAATGCCTCGCCAGTTTTTGCATTCTCAAAAATGACAGTTTCAACGTCCTGTTTGCTCATTTTCTTCATTGTATTGCTCCTTGATACTTTAGGGGTGATTCCATGATACTTTGTGTATTTTTGGAAAATATTTCCTTTCTAAATATTTAATTATATGTCGTTATATTTCTACACTTTCCATTTCAAAAATGCCAAGTCTCTCATCTTATATTGTTCAATGTTATTCATTTCATGAAATATCATTGAATTAAATAAGGAGTATTGCGGAAAGTTGCATCCTAACCCATAAATTTTCCATTTGTTTATCCGCTTTTCCTTATTTCCTCCTATATAAGTTCGCGCTTCGCGGGATAAATAGGAAAAAATAAGAAACAACTTATTATTCCCTATAAGTTCACGCTCCGCGGAGATGATAGGTAGAAAATAAGAGCTAACTGCTACATCTTTCATTATTTATTTCTTTCACATTAAAATTAAAAGTTTCTTCTTATCTTTTCCTATAAGTTCGCGCTTCGCGGTCTGCATAGGGGAAAAATAAGCTGTATCTTTGATGGAACCCTTTGCCTTATTGCTATGCCTAAATTCTTACTCGCTTCCATTGCAGCGTGCAGCTTTTTGCTCTACTAGTAATAGGTTATCTGTCCATTTTATTAACCATGTAGTCATTGATAGCATTTTACGTTCTGAACACAACTTTCTGGCTGGCAAATGGTTTCATCTTATCTTGAAAGGAAGCAACTTCCTTATGTTTGGTGTTTTTTCCTACATTTCTAACGCCACCTTTCGTTATAGCCAAAAGCGTTGACTGCCATGCACTTTTGGGCGCTTTGAGCACTATGATTTAGGCTGAAACACTTCACCCAGAATGTCTGTAGTGCAATGGTAGGTTGCTTTTTTACGTTCTGAACACAGCTTTCATGTAGGGCAGGCACTTCCCTCTTATTTTGAAAGTTGTGCGTTGCTTTTACCCTCTGCATTTTTAGCGCCATTTTGCTTGCAGCCCAAAAAGCAGGCTGTCATGTTCCCTATTGGCTGTGTGCTAAATCTTGGGCGGGACGTTTCGTTCAGAACGTCAGCAACATAGCGGTAAGCAGCACTTTTACGTTCTGGAGATAAGCTACAGGCAGGTTGACACTTTCCCCAAAAGTTGGCACTGCTCATAAAGTTATCGCTCTGAACTTTGCAACCATTTTGCAGTTATCATCCATCACAGGGTTGCCGATGATGCGTATTATTCTTTTTTCAATGTACAAAAAAAGAGCCTGCACAAACATAAACTGCAATTCCGCAATAGGGATGCAATAAATTTTGTACAGGCTCTTTATTGGCCTATATTCAATTTTAAATGTAATCGCGTAAGTTTTTATATACTCTTCGAGGTTACATATATATTATGCCTCGATTCGCACAGAATGTCACTATCTTTTTTGCATTATATTAGCCCAAAATATTTATCAAAGAACGCTTGCAATTTTGCAATAATTCCATCCTTTTTAGCCGTTCGGTTGCCGCCGCCAAAACGCGAGACCGGCGGCAGGATGCGGTCAACGTCTGTGCCGGTAGTCTTTAATACACCATCGCGGAAAGAGTTATCCACAAACTTGCGCGTTTCGTCCGGCTTGAGTTTTTCCTCCGCAATAAGTGTATCAAGGTCGGTTTTCTTTTGCTCGGTGACGAACTTTATCCAGTCGTCATCCACCTTAGTAGCCGTATTGACCGTTGCAATAAAGTTTTCAATCAGGTCTTTCTTGCTGCGCAGCTGCATACTGGAATCCACGGCCTTGCGGATGTCAACAAGAATTTCTTTATCCTCGCAGTTGCTATCGTGATACTTGGCAACCAGCATAAGGATATAGTCAATATTGATTTCCACCTGACGGATAAGCTCCATCTCAAAAACTATATCGTCATTGATGACTTCCTTATCAGGGTTCTTAGGCCGCAGCTGTTGGTATAGGTCAATATAGTTGCTCTGGTAATCTTGCATATCGCGCGGGGCAAGCAGCTCATTGCCCGCGAAATCGTCAAACGAGGTAAGGATATTCCGCATTCGCAGAATTGCGCCAAACAGTGCGATGAAGTCCTTTTTGTTTTGGTCTCCCACAATGGGCTGACCCAGCGGGAATTTATCTTGCAGTTTGGCAATCAGTTCTTCGTAGCCGTCGTGGTGCTTGCCGTCCTCGTCATAGCCCTCATAATAGGCTGTATAGTTTTTCAGCAGAACGATACTACCCGCATTGCGGTCACCAAACAAGGCAATGGCTTTGTTGGTTTCCTCCTCCAGATTGCGGAAGCAGACAATGTTGCCGTATGTCTTTACGGAGTTCAGGATGCGGTTCGTGCGCGAGAACGCCTGTATCAAGCCGTGCATGACAAGGTTTTTATCCACCCAGAGCGTATTTAGCGTGGTAGCGTCAAAGCCCGTCAGGAACATATTTACGACAATCAGGATGTCAACCTCGCGGTTTTTCATGCGCAGGGAAAGGTCTTTATAATAGTTCTGGAATCTGTCGGCCGAGGTGTCATAATGCGTCTTAAAAAGTGCATTATAATCCTTGATTGCAGACTCCAAAAAGTCCCGCGAGCTTGCATCAAGCTGGCTGGTATCATCGGAGTTTTCCTCCCCCAGCATACCGTTAGCATCTTCCACGTCCTCGTTGGGGGCGTAGCTGAAAATCGTTGCCACGCGCAGGCGCTTTGCTTCGGGCAAGTCCTGCATCTGGCGCTTAAATTCCAGATAGTACGCCTTTGCCATTGCAATCGAGCTGACCGCAAAGATGGAGTTAAAGCCCGACAGGCGCACGCTGTCCTTGACCTCTGTGACCTGCCCGCGTGTTTTATCGGTGGCTACTGCTTCAATGTTGCGCAGCGCACGGAAAGAATACGTCTTACCGTTGCGTTTTGTTTTCTGGTCAAAATGCTCTAAGATATATTTGACGATTTCCTTTACACGGCGCGGGTCGGCAAGTGCCTTTTCAGTGTCGATGGCCTTAACCTGCTTATCGCCGATGCCTGCCTTGCGGTTGACCGTATCCACATAGTCAATACGGAACGGCAGAACGTTGTTATCGTTGATAGCGTCAACAATCGTATAGGTATGCAGCGGCAAGACTTTTTTGCCGTCGGCATCCGGTTCACCGCCAAACGCCTGCGGGGTGGTTTTCAGCGTAGGTTTGCCGCGCGTGCTGGCATTGGCCGCAAAAATCGGCGTACCCGTAAAGCCAAACAGGTGATAATTCTTAAAATACTTGACAATGTCCTCGTGCATATCGCCAAACTGGCTGCGATGGCACTCGTCAAAAATCAAGACAACGTGCTTTTGGAAAATCTCATGTCCCTTATTGCGGGCAACAAACAGCGCCAGCTTTTGAATCGTTGTGATGATGATTTTATAAGTATGCGGGTTGCCCTTGGCATCCCGGTCTTCCAGCTGGCGTTGCAGCACCTGCGTGGAGGTGTTGCCGTTGGCTGCACCTTTTTCAAAGCGGTCATATTCTTTCATGGTCTGGTAGTCCAAATCCTTGCGGTCTACCACGAACAGAACCTTATCAATATAGGGGAGGTTGGACGCCAGCTGCGCCGTTTTGAAGGAGGTCAGCGTTTTGCCGCTGCCTGTTGTGTGCCAGATGTACCCGCCTGCGGCCAGCGTTCCCGTCTGCTTGTAATTGGTCGATACTTCAATACGGGACAAAATGCGCTCGGTGGCCGCAATCTGGTACGGACGCATCACCAGCAGCAGGTCTTCGGACGTGAAGACGCAATACTTCGTCAGGATGTTCAGCAGCGTATGGCGGGCAAAAAATGTGCGGGTAAAGTCCACCAAATCGGGAATGACGCGGTTTTTCCCATCCGCCCAAAAGGACGTAAATTCAAAGCTGTTGCTTGTCTTTTTGCTGCTCTTTCGGGTCGTTCCGGCGCTCTCTTTAATGTGGCTGTCGCGGGTCGTATTGGAGTAGTATTTCGTGTTCGTGCCGTTGGAGATAACGAAAATCTGCACATACTCATACAGCCCGCTGCCCGCCCAAAAGCTGTCCCGCTGGTAACGGTTGATTTGGTTGAATGCCTCCTTGATAGGCACACCGCGCCGCTTCAATTCCACATGAACCAGCGGCAGACCGTTTACCAGAATCGTGACGTCATAGCGGTTATCATAGTTGCCGCCGTTCTCCACATACTGGTTAATGACCTGCAAGCGGTTGTTGTGGATGTTCTTTTTATCCAGCAGTGTAATGTTGACCGTAGAGCCGTCCTCGCGGGTCAGGTTCTGAATGTTGTCCTCTTGGATGCGGCGGGTCTTTTCTTTGATGCCATCGTTCGCATTGGCGATTTTATCCTTAAAGAAGAAATCCCATTCTTTATCCGTGAAAGTATAGTTGTTCAGCAGTTCCAGCTGACGGCGCAGGTTTGCCACAAGGTCAGCATTATCATGGATAGGGAGGTAGGCATAGCCCTGCTCCTCCAGCATCCTGATAAACGCCTGCTCCAGCGCGGCCTCGCTCTGGTAGGCATCAGAACGCTTGCTTTGCGGTTCGTATTCTGTTACAACGGTACTTTCATTGCTGGCAGCAACTACATTGTAAGTGCTCATGCTTTATCTTCCTCAATTTGGCTTTTGGCATTGCCTTGCTCTGCAAAGAACAAAATGCCATCGACAAGTAACAAGGCCTTTAAGAAATCCATTCTTGTATATGTCCGATGCGTTCTTCCATGCTGTAGCCAATTTCTGTTCAATAGGTCTTCCTCTTTTTCTGTAAATGGTTTCCCATTAAACATCGTTCCGGTTACTGCGTTCAGCCCCGTATAAACACACCAAAACTTTCTGTCTAATCCCGTTAGTTCCTCATTATTTGAAATACGTTCTTCAATTTTCTTTATTCGTTTTTCATAGTTAACGCATCCCTGCATATCCGATGCGTCTGCAAGTATGCCATCCGCCAAGGAAAAAAGCCCTGTACACGCAAGTTGATAATGCTCTTGCTGAAACGCTGCAATGATTTCTTCGTAGAATCTTTGATACATTTCCATTCCATCATGCTGCTTAAGTGTTTCAATTAGCGGAGAAATATGTCCGCCTTCATAGTAGTACCTATCAACCGCCTGTACAATATCAGGTTCCTCACAAAATTTATGCGCCAATTCTAACGTGAAATCATCTGTAAATACAATTTGCGCATTTGCCATTTTATCTACCGCTTCTGCCCAAAGCGCAAATTCTCCGAATATTTTTCCAATTTCAATCAAGCTCGGAAGAACTTGGACAACTGTTTCTCTAAGACTTGAAACAGCGTCAGCGAAAGCCTTGAGTCCTGTATAAAGTCCATCTATGTTTATGCCATCATCATTCACAATTATCCAGCTCCTTAAAAGCTAACAGTTTGTCCCGATAGTATTCGTATTGCTTTTGCCGTGCTTCGATTTCGGCAGGCAGACCCTTGGTGAGGTCGTTGCAGAGGGTGTCGAAGTGGTCAAGGATTGTTGTTATACGATTTTGTTCTTCGATTGATGGTACCGCTATGATTGCCTTCATTAAATTATCATTATAAAGCCGTTGAATCGTTCCACCCTCGGCCACATTCCATGGTTTTAATGAATAGCAATACGCAAGATATTTATTGGTCACAAGTGTTTCGTTGTTGTCAATCCAAACAATATTGGAATCTTGAAAATACGCTGGCTCGCCATTATAGACCACGGTTCTGCCAATCGTTCCTGCTGCCGAAATCAACACTGTTCCTTTTGACGGGAAATTGTATTTTTTTCTATATTCGTCAAACAATTCATTTGATATAAATGCGTCTGCCGTTTTTCCAAAAGTTCCAATCTTATAGAAAGGCACTGCACCAGAAGGCGCCGTTTGGGCTTTCATGATACGTTTACACATACATACCGGGCCTACATCAGACAGCGGAATTCTCGCATATCCAAACACGTACTGCAAGAGCTTAATTATGCTCTGTCTGTCTGTCTGTCTGTCTGTCTGTCTGTCTGTCTGTCTGTCTGTCTGTCTGTCAAGATTATGTCGTCAGCCGCGGCAAACGTCAAGAGCATATCCCGATAATATTCATACTGTTTTTTACGGGCTTCAATTTCAGCAGGCAGACCAATGTTCAGGTCAGAACAGATGGCATCGAAGTTATCAAGGACGTTGACAATTCTGCTTTGAATTTCCAGTGATGGAATGTATATCTGAAATTTTCTAATTTTTTCCATTGGAATATTTTGCATTGAAGATGATTGCAGCAAACGTTTAATTTGCGTTTTCCAAAATTGTCCACTCTGAAAGTAGTAACGCATATATTCTGGTATTAGTACTTCTTCGTTGCACCTTATAAGTGCAACATTTGGAGCAAGGTAATATTTATCATTTTCGTCAATTAGCGCAACTTGCCCTATAGTTCCAACATATGTAAAGAGCATATCTCCTTTTTTGAGTTTACTTCTCGTCAATTTGCTCAAATCACTATTATCTATGTATTTAACATCGCTCAAGTCCAATTTCCCATTTTTAACATTTAATCCACGCAGTGCTATGATTTTTCCTTTGCCTGAGTACGTTACATACTTTGTAAATTCAAAGCCCGCCAGCTTGGTAACAGTCGCAACATCTCCGATGTTGCTCCACTTTCCCTCCTTGTGCATACCGAAAGTCAACAGAGAATCCCTATAATACCCATATTGCTTTTTGCGTGCTGTAAGTTCCGCTGTAAGTTCCGCTGTAAGTTCCGTGAAATTGTCCAGTATCCGGACAATTTCACGTTGAATCGACAGGGGTGGAACAGGTATCTTAAAGTTTCCTATAACGGAAGCATTAAGATTATTTATCGTAGTACTATTTAATGCAGAATGAAGATAATTACTAAACATTCCACTTGTCAAAATATGGAATAAAAATCTACTGTTCAGTCGTTCGTCACAGCGTATCACCGCCATAAATCCGCCAAATGTATAGTCTATATTTTCCCAAATAAACGCCACTTTGCCAATGTGTTCTTTGCTCCCGCTTCCTGCGCAAATCAAAATGTCGTTTTCCCTTAATATTTGTTCAGGTTTAACCTTCACCTCCTTTTTCACCAATTTTACATCTTCAAAATTAAGTGTATTCGTTGAAAGAGTAATATTATTTGCCCTTAGAACTTTCCACGATTCTTTATCTTCTGGCTTTGCTTCTTGTGTCTTGCTGTATGTAACCCCTCGAATATATTGGCAAACATTTTGGAATTCCACATATTCTACGCCACCTGAGCACTGTTCCAGAATTAACTCATCAAGTTTACTCATTTTTAATTTGCCACACTTTTTTATTATGTCCACAGTTGATATAGTATCCAGAAGTAGTTACGATTGCTGTTCAAACTAACTGAAACACTGAAAAACAATTATTTTACTCGTGTTAGCTCGCCTCAATCTCCGCAATAATCTTATCAATTTCCTCCCGCAGAACCTGTTCCCGCGCCACAATGCGCTTAATTTCTGCGTTCAGCTCCGTAATGTTGATGACCTCGCGGGTGTCCTCCTGCTCCACATAGGTGGATACAGACAGGTTATAATCCTGCGCCGCAATCTCGTCATTGGGCACAAGGCGGCAGAAATAGTCCTTATCCTCGCGGTCAACAAACGAGGCCACGATTTTTGCAATGTTATCCTCGGTCAACTTGTTGTTGTTCGTGACCTTGACAAATTCTTTCGAGGCATCAACAAACAGTGTCTTGTTCTCGGCCTTGCTCTTTTTCAGCACCATAATGCAGGTCGCAATGCTGGTGCCAAAGAACAGGTTGCTGGGCAGCTGAATAATGCAGTCGATAAAGTTGTTATCAATCAGATATTGGCGAATCTTCTTCTCCGCGCCGCCGCGATACATAATACCGGGGAAGCAGACGATAGCCGCCGTGCCGTTGGTCGCCAGCCATGCCAGCGAGTGCATGATAAACGCCAGGTCTGCCTTGGATTTCGGCGCCAGCACACCCGCGGGGGAAAAACGCGGGTCGTTAATCAAAACCGGGTTATCATCACCCTCCCATTTGATAGAATATGGCGGGTTGCTGACGATGACCTCAAAGGGTTCCTCGTCCCAATGCTGGGGCGAAATCAACGTATCTTCGTGGGCGATGTTGAACTTATCAAAATCAATATCGTGCAGGAACATATTGATACGGCACAGGTTGTAGGTCGTCAGGTTGATTTCCTGACCGAAGAAGCCCTGCCGGACATTTTCTTTGCCCAGAATCTTCGCCGCTTTCAGCAGCAGGGAGCCGGAGCCGCAGGCAGGGTCATAGACCTTGTTAACCTCGGTTTTGCCCACGACAGCAAGGCGGGTCAGCAACTCCGAAACCTCCTGCGGGGTGAAAAACTCGCCGCCGCTCTTGCCCGCGTTGGAGGCGTACATACTCATCAGGTACTCATACGCATCGCCAAACGCATCAATCGTGTTTTCCTTGTATTCACCGAGCTTCATCGCGCCGATGCCGTCCAGCAGCTTGACAAGCATTGCGTTGCGCTTTGCCACCGTTGCGCCCAGTTTGTTGCTGTTGACATCAATATCATCGAACAAACCGGCAAAGTCGTCCTCGCTCTCGGTGCCTTTGGCCGAATCCTCGATATGACGGAAGACGGCCTCCATCGTCATGTTGAGGTTATCGTCCTGCGGCGCACGGGCGCGGACATTGACGAACAGCTCAGACGGCAGGATAAAGAAGCCTTTGGTCTGCACCAAGTCATCCCGCGCCTGCTCGGCCTCCTCGTCAGACAGCTTGGCATAGTCAAAATCCGCGTTGCCTGCCGCGATTTCGTCCGCGTTGATGTAGTTCGTCAGGTTCTCGGAAATATAGCGGTAGAACATAATGCCCAGAACGTAGGATTTGAAATCCCAGCCATCCACGCTCCCACGCAGGTCGTCCGCAATCGCCCATATTGCGCGGTGAAGTTCTTCGCGTTCCTGCTCTTTTTTGTTATCCGGCATTGTGATTCCTCCAAATTTTAAGTACACTTTTTAACCCTATGTATATTGTAGCAAATACGCCATCCTATAAATCGGACTTGCAGCTAAAGATACATATTTTTATCTATTATAACGAAAAAGCGGGTGTATGTCACCCGCTTTTTGCTGCTATTTTTTGATTGATGGAAAGAATGAACTGTGACAAAAGAAAAAGAGGACGGTTGCCCGTCCTCCCAATCAATCATCATTTTCTGCTTTGCTTTCATCTTCAATAATTTCATGCTCAACGCCATTACCTGCGTCAAGCGCATCAATACCACGGCGCAGGTGAGCCATATTGCTTGCAGAATAAAACGGGTCTACAGCAATTTTAGAATCAAAATTTTCATTAAGCTTTTGTGACATATACAGCACCTCTTGCATAAAGTATATGCCCGCACCAATTATGTGTAAAGTGATTTTTATTTGAAGTAGAAATTTTTCCGCAGCCGGATTGCCCCATCATCACAGATTACAAAGAGGTCTTGTTCCAAGTGTGCAAGGTCAGCTGGCTTGATGATGGGCTGTGATTTCTGGTTTGGGTCTGTTGCCAGTAGGGAACGCTTCTCACCAATCATTTTGGAGAAATACTCCTGTGTTTCGGTATCCTTACAGCCGAGCAGAACAGTAAACTTAAAGTTGCCCAGCATAGCTTTCCGTTCATCTTTGCCGTAAATCATGTCAAGGTCAGCCAGCGATTGCGTCAGCACCATAATGCGGATATGCCGTTTCCGCAGCTTACGCAGGGCCTCGGTGATTTGCAGCTTGCCAAACGAAGCAAATTCATCCAAACAAAACAGAATCATTTTCTTATGCTCTGGCGGTCTGGATGAAAAATATTCCATTGACTGGGCCGTGATAATGCGCAGCAGGTCGCCATAAATTTTGAGCTTTTCATCAGGGATATAGATATAAACGCTGTTTGTTTCCAGCGTAGCCGGGCTGATTGACTGCTCATAGCTGGCTGATTTTCGAAGTGCATTTTTAATTTTTTCGTTTGTGGCAAACAGTTTTAAGGCATCGTCTGCCGCCTGCTTGCATCCTGCTGTATTCTGTTCTGACGCGCCTGCAAAGGAACTGATGAACATATTTGCAGTCTGGTTCTGCTGCTTTGCAATATCATTTAGCAAACCGCGCCAATCGTGGCCGAGGAAAAACTCGCAGATTTGCACAAAGCCCCAGCCCATGCCATAGTAGCAGATAAGCGCTGCCGTTATCATTTTTCGGCCATTCTTACAAAAGAATATACCTGCCTCGCTGTCGTTGGCTTTGTCCGGCAACAGCAGGTAGGCAAGTTGTTCCAAGCGTTCCTGCCGTTCGGTCTCATCCGTTACCGCATTGATTGATGCAAACACGTCATACGGGATGCAGTTTTCCGCTGTCGGGTCAAATATGATTTTGTTCGGTGTGTTGACGTTAGCTGAAATATCGCCGGAAATATCCACCACCAGCGCCGTACCCTGCCAGCTGCGCAATGTTGGAATCAGCAAAGCACTTGTCTTACCTGTGCCAGACGGCCCCATTACGAGAATATGCCCCTCATCCTGCTCGGGGGAGTAGGCCAATAGGCTCAGTTTCTTGCCAAATAGGATTCCTCTTGCTTGCGCTGGCTGCCGATACGCAAGATTCTTTTTGGCAAATGGATTTGGCAGATGATTAACCTGCCCGCGCAGATACACCAACAGCAGAAGTATAACCAGTAAAATTACCGCCGCGCCATAAAGATAACAGCTGATAATCCATATAACCTGTTTCATGGTCGCACCTTATTAAAAGTGAAGCCCCTGCTCAATTTTGGATTCTCCAAAATATAGCGCAGGGCGTTCTACTTCCTGCTGGTACTCGCGTTCGGCTTTCAACTGTGCAACCGTGCGGTTGCCGCCCTGCCGTTTGGTTACGCCGGTCATAACGCGGGCATCTTCCAGACCGTGCTCGTTCAGGTAGCGTTGCAGGTCTGGATGAAAATTGCGCAGTTCGCGGCGGTCAAGAACATCGTTCGCACAGATTTTATAGCCCTGCTCGTGCTTCGGGTCTTCGACAACGGGCACGAAACAAAAATGCAAATGCGGCTGGCCGCCCTCGTCATCATGGACAATGGCTTGCACAACATTTTCCTCACCATAACGATTTGCCAAAAAATTGTATGTTGCGTAGAAAAAGTTATCGTAGCGCTCCGGGTCTAAATCCTGCGGGGCTGTCACAATCCAGCCGACCATAACCTTTACATCGTTACGGTTGTAGCAGTACAGTTCCGATTTGCGCTGCAAAAAATAGTCATACTCAGTCATGCCCCGGTCTGGGGATAGTATATAGTCCCGCTCCAGCCTTTTCGGGTCAATGTCATGGTTACTCGAATGTTCGATTTCTCGCCGGTTGTGGCGAAGTATATTGCGGACTGCGCCCGCACCAAACTTCTCGGCACACGCCATCATAATCATTCCCTTCTCGTTGGGGGCCATGCCCCATCCGATTGCGGCTTAAAATGTACTGCAAAAGCAAGCAGTACATTTAGTCTCCATCTGCTGTGTCATACAAGGTATGGCAGTTTCCCCGGAAACTCCCACCGCCCTTGCGGGCTTACCTTGCCAAAGGGGCGTGACCCCTCTGGACTCCCCGCTGCCGACAAGACCCGCTTGCCGTCAGTGAGGGGCTGCGGCCCCCATCGGGACGATTTTTCATCGTCCCTGCCCCTATAAGATTGGCGGTGCCAAGTTCTGCACTTCCACGCAGAGCATCAGCACTGCCCTTGCTGCGACCTGTACGCCTTACTATCGCAAAGGCGTGTCAGGTCTTATTTTTTTCTACCCGATGTACAGCACCACTGGCCCATTGCATCATGCTCAATCCCTGTAAGGAACTGCATGCCCTCAAACCAGTGGAACGCCTGGTTCGGCTCGCAACGAAACGCAAGCGCCGCCAGCACATCGTACACAGCCTTTTCGCTCCACAAAGTATCCCACTCTGCAAAAATGTCATCCACCAAACGCGCACCGTTAATTTTGCTGATGCCTCCAGCTGAAATCTGTTTGCCGAGAATATTGTAGACCTCAACAGCAGATTCCCACAAGGCATCATTCTCTGTAATGGTGCAGTTCTCTACATCCTCATGCAAATGGTACCGGGCAAAAAATCCTTGCAAGCGGTCTGCATCACGCACCGGGCGCGTTCCTAACGCTCTAATACCGCGCGTCATCGACTGCTTGATTTCCTGAGCTTCCAACGCTCCTTCTGTATGGCGTTGCAAGATAAATCTTGCCTCCGTGCGGAACGGTTCCGTAATCGGCAGAAACTGATTTTTAATTGCCATATTGATGATGTCTCCAATTTTCAATCCAAAGGTTTTGGTTGCCTCAGCGATAAGCATATCACTCTCAGCATCCGACGCAAAGAAACGTTTCATAATGTTTTTCCTCCTTTAAAACGTTCATAATTCAATACATCATGTATATATCGTTTAAAGTATGCACACGGAAAATATATACATTTTGTATATTCAAAATTGTTATGCGTGTGCTATAACGGTAAAAGGGATTCCTCCTACAAATTTCATTTTCTGCAATTCGCAAGGATTGGCAAGCCCCAAAAATGCTTTTTTGCAAAAATTATATTTTTGCTTTAAAGCGTTATTTATACTTTAAAAAGACTGATAAACCGCTGCGGCGGAGATTGAGAAGCGTGGCACTGCCGCTCAAAAAAGTATATAAGCCCCCAGCCCTAAGTCAACAGACTTTCACGGCATATTCTCGCACTTTTGCGGGGAGTGCTGCGATATTCCATGTTCTGTTGACACCGGGATGGGGGCTTTACTTTTTCTTTTCGCCGGCAGGGGCCAAACCTGCAAACCGCTTCGGCGGGGATTTAAAAGTATACTTTTAAGACGAAAGGACAACGAAAATGAAACAGACGATTAAAACGAGCCGCGTGGCAGGTCAGTTAGAGAAAATGTTCCGAGCACTTAACAACCGCTTTTTTGACGGCGAACTGCCGGAAGTCGTTATTAGTTTAAAAAAGACTGCTGGCGCGTATGGGCACTTCACCACTGGAAAGGTTTGGAAGACAGGCGAAGAACGGCGCTACGAAATCAATATAAGCTCTGCCAGCTTAAATCAGGAGTGCGCCTTTCTCGCAGGCGTTTTAGTCCATGAGATGGTACACGAGTATTGCGCTGAGCACGGTATAAAAGATACTAGCAATAACGGCGTGTACCACAACAAGAATTTCAAGCACATTGCAGAAACCCACGGTCTGGAAGTCGAACACCATCCCAAATATGGTTGGACAATTACCAGCCCCGGCCTTGAACTTCTGGATTTTGTTGAGGAACAGGGCTGGCAAGATTTCCAGATGGTCGAGAGCCTTAACCTGCTGGATGTACTCGGAACGCTCCCCAAGGGCGGCAACAGCAGTGCAGGAGCGGAAACCAGAACGAAAAAGCCCAGCAGTACCCGCAAATATATTTGTCCAAAATGTGGCAACAGCTGCCGAGCGACCAAGGTCATCAACCTAATATGCGGCGACTGTATGGAAAAAATGGTTGTTGCCGAATAAATTATAACAACAGTGATAATGGTCGAGTGAGAGTAGACCGCTATTTTTATATGTACACTTTTAAAGGAGCTTCACAATGCAATACGATTATTATTCCTGTCCGTATGAGCCTGATACCGGCATACCACCGTGCGGAGAAATGCCAGAGTGCCAAACCTGTTCTTGGTGCTACCTTGCAGACAGCGAGAAGTAGAACGATGGCGGTGGTCACACAAGCGACCACCGCCATCATTTCCAGTATCAAATTTAAGCTATGCACAAGTAATATCAAAACTGCTTGCTATCGTATGACAAAGTAAGTATACTATCAGTATCAAAATTAACGAGCCTTAGAGGTGATACCGCCATGCAGATATATGGTTACTGCCGCATTTCCACGCCGCAGCAAAATATTGAACGGCAAATACGCAACATTCTGGCAACGTACCCAACCGCACATATCATCCGAGAAGTATATACCGGCACGACCTATCAAGGCCGCAGAGAATTGGATAAATTGCTTCACACCGTGCAAGCAGGCGACACTATTGTATTTGACAGCGTATCCCGCATGAGCCGCAATGCAGACGAGGGCTGCCAGTTGTACGAAGACCTGTACACCCAAAATGTAACGCTTTGCTTTCTCAAAGAGCCGCACATCAACACGGAGACTTACCGCCAGACCATCCAGCGGCAAATCAACACCCAGTTGGAAACTGGCAACGCCGCCACCGATAGTTTTGTGTCCTCGGTCATTGTCGCACTGAATCAGTACACCGTTGACCTCGCCAAAGAGCAGATACGCCTTGCCTTTGCACAGGCCCAAAAGGAAGTTGACGACTTGCATCAGCGCACCAGAGAGGGGATGTTGACCGCCAAACTGAACGGCAAGCAGATTGGGCAGGAGCGTGGCCGCAAACTGGTTGTCAAAAAAGCCGCTGCCTGCAAGGATGCCATCAAGAAATACAGCAAGGATTTTGACGGCGCACTCTGCGATGCAGACTGCATCAAACTCATTGGCATTGCGCGGAATACATATTACAAGTATAAAAGGGACTTGCGAGATAATATCACTGTATAAGTTACTTTGGGATTATCTTCTGGGCTTTCGTTTCTACAAAAGCAGTATCAAATGACGTATTAAGCATCACGTTCCACCCATTAGGCCCACTATATTTTAGCCTTACCGTGTGTTTTGGTCCGTCGTATTCGATACATGAATGTTGCAATAAAAAGCGAATCACATCCACAATTATGCTTGCCTGCTCACGCCGTACTACCACCGAATTTTTTTTCATTAAAATGCCTCCAGTTGATTCATATTTGATAACTGGAGTTTAGCATATTTCGCAACTCATCACATAATCAAAAAATAGGATGTCACTTAATATGTGGTTTGGGAAACTCCCTTGTAACTGCTGCATGAAGTTTTCTGTAATATCGAATTCTTTCCGATGTCCACTCATAATCTGGACTATTATCCCATAGCCAGTATTTCTCAGCAATGAAATTTTCCTTATCTTTCCAAGTACAGGAATGTGCCAGCTCTACAAGTTCTTTTCCTGCTTTTTGGAGAATTATATTTTTCATTTGCTTACAGTCCAAAAGCAAACGTTCTTGTTCTTTCCAGTCTTTATCATTAGCATTAAAAATGTCTTGACCCCAAATATACCATTTAGGTAAAATACACAGGTCTGCTAAAAGAACCGTTGGGCACCACTTTGTTTTTGGAATGAGTGTTGTCAATCCGCACACAGACAAAATACGCTCTGTGTGTATTTCTTTGGGGAATCCAGATTTTTCAGCACATAATGTAAGGCGGTATAAAAATTCAGTTAAGAAATGTGTTTCCAACCCATAATATGCTAATACGCAGCTAATAACATGCTCTGGGGTTGAACTCAGTTGTGGTTCCAATTCAGTAATAAAATTAGAGTATTCTTCGAAAAATTTTCTGAAATCATTTTCCGCCACATTTTTTGAATTGTCTAACTGCTTTCCATGAAGTTTATTTAATAATCTACACTCTGCCTGCATTTTAAATTGAAGAAATTCACACTCTGTAAACCGGTGCCCAGAAAACACATTGCTGCCAGTCACATCCTGTGCCTCAAGTTCTGGAAGTCGTAGCCCAAAAGCTTCTTCTATACATTCATTATCAAAATCCTTATAGAATTGTGCATATTGTAATGCCCGGGTATATTTGCGACTCGTTCCATAGTGTTCACTATCATATAGGTCAAGATAGTACTGAATTGGCCTTCTCGCTGCATACTTTTTGTATTCTTCTTTTATAAGTTCAAATATCAGCTGGTCTAAAATATCATTCAGTGAATAACAACCCTCACCAAGCGCAGAAATATCCGGGTATATTTCAATAAGCACAATTTCAATCGCATGCCTTATATCAGCAATCGAAACAGTCACCCTTATCCCTTACCTTTCCATATCATAGCCTTTGCCCGCACTTTAAGCATAGTTTCCACCCACATAAATTGTCAAGGCCTTTTATAAGTGCATTTATAAAAGTTACAGTTTGTCGTCGCATATTGACTTATATTCTTTTCTATATTACTATGATACAGGGCGTTCACCGAAGAACAAAGAGACAAGTTAAGAACCCACACGCAGGCCCCTCCGCCATCCGGCTCCGGGGCCTGCTTTCTTTTTTGTTTCCAATCCTCTCTCATTCTGTCCCATGCGGGAAAACATGAGATAATGCGTTGATTTTGCTTGGTGTGGACTTGGAATGTTCTTGGAGTTGGCTTGGAGATTAGGCGGATTGCGAGCGGAACGGAGTGGAGCGAGCGCCTTTCCGCTTTCTTGATTGTCTCTGCGCCTTTCTGGATTTTTTCGGGTGCCCGCGCATATAGTACGGTCAATGCAAAATCGGAAAATGTGGAATCCGTCTTTGCCTCTTAGTAGCACTTTACGCCATCGCAACGATAAATCCATGAGGCAAGCAAAAATTCAAGATTTTCCAAAAGGCACACTGAAATTCCACTTTTTCCAAATTTCGCTCTTTTCAATTCGATTTTTGGAAAATGTGGAACAGAGGTTTGCCCCAGAAGGGCACAGGTGATTTTCTTTTTTCTTCGGTGAACGGACGCCCCAAATTTACAACAGGGAGCGTCAAAGAAATGCGAAAACAAGTCCAAAAAGAGCGCTGTACCAAAATCATGCTCACCAAATGTAAGGCCGTCTGCTGTCTGTACAACAAAGTGCAGCTTGCCGCCGCGAAAATGCTGGATGCAGAACCGGCCATTTTTCAATTTGAATGTAATGTTCCTATCCTCTGCAATGATATTCCTGCCAACGACTTAAATCTACCCAGCGAAACCTACACCACAGATTTTGTCCTGCACTATGACGATGGGCACACGGCAGTCCGTGAGGCTGTCTTTCGGTCTTATTTAAGCCGCCCCTCGGTTGCTGAAAAGCTGGAACTGTCCCGCCGATACTGGCAGCAGCAAGGCATCTCCGATTGGGGTATCATCATCGACAAGGAGGATACCAACCATGAGGAATTTTGACATCCTTGCCGCCGAAAATGGCGAGCACATTCGCGTTCTGCTTTGTGGGGAAGAACAATGCTACGTCGTCAGCTGCCAACACTTTCGGATGCCGTACCCCGTTGCATCGGATTTGCTTGCAGAATTACAGCCCGTCCCTGCCGAAACATACTCTGTTTTCGTTCTGGACGAGGACATCACCAACCGCCAGCGCGAGGGGCGCAACCGCAAGCTTGACTTGATTGCGCCTCTGTTAGTGGATACCTGTATCTATGATAAATCCCACCGCAATGAGGTTGTCCGCCGGATAGCTGCTGAACACGGCATTGCCCGCCGCACATTGCTGCAATATCTCTGGCGCTATTGGGTTTATCAAAGTAAAAATGCACTTTTACCCGCAGAGCGTCCCGCGCCAGAACAGCATGAACTTACTGCCGATGAAAAGGCCATCCGCTGGGCGCTGAACAAGTATTACTACACCCCGCAGCGGCAGAGCTTACAGACTGCCTACAAGATGATGCTGCGGGCGAAATACTGCGATGCACACGGCACATTGAAGCCGGAATATCCCACGTTCTGGCAGTTCCGCTATTTCTTTCGTAAGAACCGCGACCCCATCAGCGAGACCATCAGCAGGCAGGGACTTAAAGCCTATCAGCGCAATCATCGTCCGTTTACTGGCTCGGTCTGCGATTATGCACACACCATCGGCGTGTATATGACCGATGCCACCGTTGCCGACATCTACATCGTCAGCCGCCTTTCCCGCAAGCCCATTGGCCGACCTGTCATTTACACGATGGTCGATGCCTACAGCCGCCTGATTACCGGCGTTTATGTTGGTTTAGAGGGCGGGCAATATGCGCTGCGTCTGCTGCTTCAGAACACTTTTACCGACAAAGTCAGTTTTTGTCATCAGCACGGAATCGACATTGACCCACAAGACTGGCCGAGCCATCATCTGCCCACCAAAATTATGACAGACCGAGGCAGCGAGTTTGTGGCCGGGACATTGGAAAATCTGTGCGAGAGTTACCACATCGAGATTGAAAATCTTCCCGCGTATCGCCCGGATTTGAAAGGTGTAGTTGAAAAGCTGTTTGATTTGGTTCAGAGCGCCTACAAGCCCCTGCTTAAAGGCAAAGGTGTCATCGAATCCGATACGCAGGAACGCGGTGCGCCTGACTATCGCAGGCAAGGCACATTGGATTTAGAGCAATTCACGGCTGTCGTTCTTCGCTGTGTTCTGTTTTACAATTCAAAATCTGTACAGACAGGTTTTACTCGCACTCCAGCCATGATAGAAACCAACACACCGCCACTGGCTGCAAGTATCTGGTCGTTCTGTGAGGCGCAGGATGATTGTCCAGTAAAGGAAGCCACTGACAAGAAACTGCTCTATACGCTACTGCCCCGTGCTGAGGGAAAAATCACGCAGCGCGGTCTGGAAATTTTCGGCCTCCGCTTTTCAAACTGCACTTTTAAAAAGCGTTTCGTTTCTGCCGGTCTCGGTGGACGGGAAACTGTACAGATTGCCTATGCGCCGGAATGTATGGATACTGTTTGGCTATACGAAAATGGCACTTACTCGGCTTTTGATTTGGCTCAAAAAGCCTATCTTGGCAAATCGCTGGCAGAAATTGCTGATGCACAGCAGCAGGAAAAGATAGAACGTACTGACTGGAAAAAGCAGGAATTGCAGGCACAACTCGACCTCATGAGCGATATACAAGCCATTGCAGACGGCTCCGAACGTACAATGCCAGACCGCAGCAATATCAGCAGGCAGATACAACGCAACCGCAGCACAGCCCGCAAACAAGAAAGCGTATCGCTGATGGATTTACTGGCCGAGCAACAGGAGGATGATTTCGATGCACGCTGATTATGTTCCCAATCCGCTTTATGATAACAACCCGTTCATAGAGGCTTTGCCACCGATGCTGTCTGGCAAAGACTTGATTCGCGCTCTGGCGGTCATCCCACCCTATAGCGATAGTGACCGTGACCGCAGCACCGGGGAACGCTTGCAGCTGTTGTCCTCTTTGTACGAGTTTTACCAGCCGCTATCCATGACGATTGACTTGTACTGCGAAATCTACACCGCCATGCAGCATTGCTATGGGCAGTATTCAATCCAGAGCGAAGCTGCCGCCATGCAGAATGGTTACTCGCTGATGCACGGCAATGCCCTTGCGGCATCCGTCGGCGGCGGTAATTCTTTTTCTGTCATTGGCGTATCAGGACTTGGCAAGTCCACCGCATTGCAACGCGTATTATCATTGTTCCCGCAGGTTATCGAACACACTTCGTATCACGGGCAAAATTTTTATTGCCATCAGATTCCGTATCTAGTCGTGCAAACCCCGCACGATGCGTCCATTAAAGCACTGATTTTGGATATTTACCTGCAAATCGACAGTTTGGTTGGAACCAGCTATCAAAAAGATGCCCTATCGCGCAGATTGAGCATTGATGTCCTTGTCAGCCAGCTCAACCAAATTGTACGGGTCAATCATATCGGGCTGCTGGTGATAGACGAGCTACAGAACATTGCTTACCGCAAAAGCGATGGCGGTATGCGCTTTTTAAATTTCCTTGTCCACCTAATCAATGGAGCAGGCGTAAGTATCTGCATGGTTGGAACACCGCGCGTCTTGCAGGTATTGCAGCAAGAGTTCCGCTCTGCGCGGCGAACCACAGGGCTTGTCTATGACCGTCTACCCAATGATAAGGAATTTGCGTTGCTCCTGCATGGGCTGTGGCATTACCAGTACACGCAATATGCCACCGACCTGACACCAGAGCTTGCAAACTGGCTGTATCGCAAGACACAGGGCATCCCAGATATACTCGTTAAGCTACTGTACAATGCCCAAAAGCAAGCCATCCTTGACGGACGCGAAAAGCTGGATTTAGAAGTCTTTGAAAGTGCATTTTTAAGAAACTTGGGGATGGTATCCGAATACATCAGTGAGCTTTCCACCAAATCCGTAGCCAAGCGGCAGACAAAGACCGCGCCGGAGGTATCCGTAGGTTCCGCAGCTCCCTCCAAGATTGTTGGAAATGATATACGGATGTTGCTCAAAAAAGCCAAAAAGAGCGGCGAATTGCCCGTATCTGCTTATGCAGAGTATATCAAGGGTGAGGTTGCAATATGATTAACTTCTTTCCCTCGCCATACCCAGATGAACTTTGGTACAGCGTCATTTGTCGCTACCATGTTCACAGCGGCAACTACTGCGCCAAGCACACCCTGCGGCAGCTATATGGGGACAATTTCTGTGCTCCCAGTCTAATGCTCTGCGGGCCTATAAATACGCTGTTGGCACAGCTTCCGCAAGGGTTCTTGTCTGCAAAGGATGTTGTAATGCAGCACACATTTTTCCCATATTACGCACGATTTTTTCCCACACAGCGTAAGCGCTCCACCTATGCCTATGTTGTCAATGGCAATCCATTAGCTGTACATCGAATGGGCATTTCCCAAGCCAACGGTAATCATTGCTCCGTCATGCGCTATTGTCCCGTCTGTTATCAAGAGGATTTGCAACTATATGGTGAGCCTTATTGGCATCGCAGCCACCAACTGCCGGATATGCAGATTTGCACCAAACATCGCTGCTGGCTTGTCGATACCGATGTCACATACAACAG
>OMAY01000540.1_pt1 | contig 22081 bp, 24 predicted proteins | sample 1673611 | NCBI WGS metagenome assembly OMAY01 (sample SAMEA103958117, study PRJEB25191) | human gut metagenome | biome: human-associated habitat [ENVO:00009003]; feature: intestine environment [ENVO:2100002]; material: feces | place: Germany | collected 2013/2015
TTGCCCATAAAAATATGCACCTCCAAATGTGTCTAACTTTTGGGGTGCATATCAATTTTATCAAGCGTTCTTTTTGGAGTATATCGGGCGGTTATCCGCCGTAGTTTTGACTGCTTACGCATACGCAGCAGTACCATGTGCCGCCTTTGTAGGTGATGCCGACCGCCATGTAGGTGTATTCGGCACTTCCCACATAGCGCCAATGGCCGGCACTGTTCTTGAAGCCGTTGGCTATTTTATCGGCTATCTCGTCTGCCGTACCCGTCCAATTTCCTCTGGCAGCGGCCTCGGCATTGTATCCTCGGTAGTAGCTGGCTTCGGGCATTCCGCAGTCCGACATATCTACATACTCTCCGTATTTCAATACGGTGCAGGCGTCGGGGCTTGATTCATGCGAGAAGTTTGTTATAAGCTGCTCGGAGCGATAGGTTGCGACCTTGCCGAGTCCGGGGAGGATGGTTGCAGCCGGTGAGCCTTGGGATTGCCTTAGTGCATTTATCTTTTCTGCCGTTTTCCTTGCCACCTCGTTGGCGGTAGGTGTTTCGGCAGGAGCTTCGGGCTTTTCTGCGGGTGCAGGCGTCTGCGGTTTTTCCTCGGCAGGCTTCGGAGCTTCCGTCTGCTTGGACGGCGTCTTGGCCTGCTGATTTGATTCGGCAGGCTTTTTGGTGTCTGCCTTACTGCCGCTGTCGGCAGGGGCATTGCTTTCGGCCTTTTCTTTTTCTGCCGTAGATTCGTCTTGCTTTATTTCGCTCTCCGCAGGCAGACTGCTCTCGGCAGTCGGCTCGGAAGTGTTGTCCGTCACCGTTTCGGTTATACGGCTGTCCGCTGCCGTACCGCTGTCGGGCGTTGCTTTGTTTGCATTACATCCCGCAAGGGCGAGTATCATCAGTCCTGCAAGGAGGACTGCGGGCATTTTCCGTTTCGTCATCATAATCACCTCTACTTACACAATACCGAAAAACTCGCAAAAGTCCAGCGAAATTGAAAAGTTTCGAGAAAAAGTTACATACTTTGTGCCGGACTTTCGTCCTCATCGGGTAATTCGTCCTCGGATTCCTCCAGAGCTTCACGGTAAGCGCCGAGAACGGCGTCGTTAAGACTCTGTCTTGCCTCATCGGTGAGGGCGAAGGCAATGTCGGAATATTTTGTTTCGCCGCTGCCGGTTTTGTAGGAGCGAAAGGGCATCCGGGCGAACATCCCTTTCTGACCGTCCACAACGGCGATGTCCTTAATAACGAACGCGCCGCCGATATTGACGCTTGCATAGGCTTTGACCGTCGCGTCCTCACGCTCGATCATGCGGTCGATTTTAGCACTGACCGACAGCTTGGGTTTGGATGAGGTGTTTGCTTTCTTGGTTGCCATAATAATTCCTCCTGATTATATATTGGTATTTTGGGATTTCTGTTCAGCCCATTTGACGGACAAATGGACAAGGGCTACACGCTGCTGTTCGGCGGAGAGACTGTCGAGGAAATCCTCAAGCGTCATTTCGGTTTCCTTATCTGCGGTCTTGGTGCCGGAGCAGTTATCGCAGATTTTCTCACGCTTGACTGTGACCGTTCTGCCGTCCGGTGATTCGGTGAAGGACAGCACATCGTTATAGGTGAAGCCCACACGCTGCCGGATCTCAAACGGGATAGTGATGCGCCCTCTTTTGCCAAGGACACGGTATAACTTTGTCATATCAGTTCGCCTCGCTTTCGTCACAATTATCGCTGCAAGGGCAGTCCTCGCAATCACCGTCACAGTCAATGTCGGCAATGGGACAGTTTTCGCAATCGCCGTCACAGACGATGTCCTTCGGGTCGTCGATGTTCTCAATGACGACCTTATGTCCGTCTGCATACATCTGCATGGGATCTCCCTTGAACATTCCGGCTTCAAGGAACAATTCGGCAGGCACGGGAAGCATAATGATTTCGGTTTTTATCTTTTTATTCTGCATACGATGTTCTCCTTTAATATTTTTTCGTAGTCGAGTGGCTTGTCGATGGAATCGAACAGGGTGAGTTGGTGGGGCTGCTGCCGTTCACGCTCAAAGAGGTCATAATTGGCTATGAGCAGTTCGGGAAATTCTTTGCCGGCCTCATATTTCTGTGCCATGCTATGCACCCGTTTGAAATCAAAAAAGTTATATTCTTTATATAACTCTCTGATTTCGGGGCAGTCATTGTAGGACAGCAGGAATTTGCCTTTCATGCCCGCAAGAGCGTGGTAGAGCCGCAGATGATCCTCCCAAGTGAAGCCGCAGTCATACACATATTCGCTTGTGAAGTACGGCGGATCGCAGTAGGCGAAGGTTGTCGGGCGGTCATAGTGCTTTATGAGGGTTTCGAAGTCCTGGTTTTCAATGACCACATTCTCGCACCGCTTGGCAAACTCCTGCACGAGTGCAAACAGCGTTCTGAGTGAAAACGGCTGACAGGCAAAGGACTTGCATCCGCTGGAATAACTGTAACGGATGAGTTTTAGGAACATGGCAGCCCTGCGTAGGTCATGGTCGTTTCTCGCTGCCGAATACAGCGTCCGCACTTCCTTGGCGGTTACTTCGGGCAGCATTATTTCCGTAAGATCAAGCTGTGCTTTTAGGTAGTCCTCGGTGAATTCCTCTTTTTCGAAGAACTTTTTAAGCACGGCGAAATCATCACGGGAATTAAGGCTCAAAAAGCCGAGTTCACGGATGAACTCCATCGGACGGTCACGCATACAGCGGAACAGATTGACGAGGTTGTGATTGTAATCGTTGAATACCTCAAATTTGTCCGGCACGGGTTTTCCCAGCAATACCGCACCGGAGCCGCCGAACGGCTCAACATAGCGGTCACAGCCTATGGGAAACAAGGCATACAGGATATGGAGGATAGAGGTTTTGTTTCCTATCCAAGTTACAGGGGATTTTATTTTGATCACCTCACTTTGAGGCGGTCAACCGTTCCGAAAACAAAAAAGCGGTATCTTTCGTTTTCAAAACGATTGATACCGCCGTGGATTTATTGCTTATTCTGTTTTGGCTCTCTCTTTGGCACGGAGCCTGCGTATCTCGTCCTCATAGTCGTTGATGCGGTTGATCTGCATACATCCGAGTATGCAGAAGCTGACGCACCCGCCGAGAAGCAGGCCGATCATGAGCATGGCAATCTCCATTTTACATTCCTCCCATCGTTATGCTTTCGTCCTCATCGGGAAACAGCTCGGCGGTCCGGACAGCGTCCTCGCCGAGTCCGCGGAGCAGATGATTGAAATCCTCAATGTCGCAGCAGGAGCGGATGCCGTAATCGGCGCACAAATCTCTGTAATAACCGAGCTCCATATCATCTCTGTCCATGAGGAGATTTTCATTCAGTTCGAGCCATGCCTTTTGCTTTTCCCAACATACGCAAAGCGAGGTCGGGAAACCGCCTGTTTGGTCGCACTGAAAATCCGGCGAAGTATAGACCTCGCCGGATGCATAAAGCTCTGCGGTTTTCTTTTGCAGTTCGTCATAGGTCATAAGCGCATACCCATCCCTTCGTCCTCATCCTCGGATTCCTCGCCGCCGGTGATATTGACATATTCTCCGATAATGCAGAGAGCTTCGTCATAGCTGCCGCACTCATGAATGCGGCCGGTCATTTCGGTTGCCTGTTCCGCAAGTCCGTTATGGCGGAGAGTTCGGGCAGCAAGTCCCATAAGGTTGAAGATGTTTCCGTCCTCGCCGATGAGCCTGCAATCGGGCTTGACTTTGTTCGGCTCATGCTCAGTTATGAAGCCGCCGAGCCGATTCGGGACATAGTCCGAAAGCCAGGTGCCGCCGAACTGTTCATGGGAATGCAACCTCCACATAGCGAGCTTGCCCATGTCGATCTCCACACCGTCCTCAAATGGAAAGAGGATATTTGTGAGGCTTCCGTTTTGGAATACGGAGATATTCTCAAATTTGCTGCCGTTTTTCAGAATACCTTCATCGGTGAGCAGACCGTTGATGCCGTCGAGCCACTCCTGCGGATCACCGCCGCAGCCCTGCAAAACAAGTCCTTTCTTTCCGTTCATACGGCGAAGGTCGTCGGTGGTTACGGTTTTGATGCTCATATTACATACCTCCCATCTGCATGGCTTCGTCCTGGGCTTCTTCCTCGGCAAACTCCGATACTGTCATCGTTTCGCCCAGGAAGTTCGGCTCGGTGTCCTCATCCAGCGGAATATATCCGTTCTCGCCGAAGTCGAGGATATCCCGCATCAGCACAGTGCCGCCGTGGTTGACTCCGACCTTCGGTTCAATGGCACAGAAGCGGCCGCCGTCATCGCTGTGGCGGAGGTCATAGGCATACAAGCCTTCAGGGATCTGTTCGGGCATGAGCCGTCCGTTGCTGAACAGCGCTCTGCGGTCAAGCACCTCAATGACATCCAACTTTTCCTCGGTCATCGCCTGCGTTTTCAATTCCTTTGCCTCCGGTTCGTCATACGGCACAGGCTCAAAAAGATGTCCGTTTCGTGCGGAAATAACGCCGTAGTCGGTAAGCGTCGCACCGATGCGACCGAGCAAGCGTTCACCCTCATTTCGCGCAAACAAACCGTCAAGCCACCGGTTGTCAAAGCGCGTATCCGCATTCTCGGCAACATAATCTTTAAAAAAGGCGTCGGCGGTATCGGGCATAGCGGTAAATTTATACCGCCACAGGTTTTGTGCCGCATTCATCGCGTCCTGAATGCTTGCCGTGTTTTCGGCGTCGAGAACGGCTTTGAATTTAACCTGTTCGGTTTCGCTCATGATGCTGATTTCCGCAGCAAGCTTATTGAGTGCTTGGACATCGCTCATGCTGCCAAACATATCCGAGGTAATCTGCGGGATTACAGATTCAAAATCGTAGTACACGCAATCGCCGATGTCTGCTTCATTAAAAGCCGCAGCATAATTTGCGAGTATGTCGCTTGCCATTGGGAGGTTCAGCCATATAGCCCTATCTACGGGATCGCCCTTGATATGCTCCGGCGTACCCGATACAAGCAGACGAATGGCAAAGTCGGAGGATTCGGATTCCTCGTCCGGCAAGGTCTCGCCGTCATATATCTCCGGTCGGTCATAATGCACGGTTGGGATATATAACCGACCTTCAAACACGCCGTTATCGTTTTTTTGCTGCACTCTGCCGATCTGTTCTGCGTTCAAAAAAGGAACGGCACTTTCGGGGATACCTTCGAGGTCGGAAAGCAGTTCATTTTCAAAGGCAAACCGACCGAGCTCGGAAAGATTGCTTACATTATGAGCAACGGGAACGGTGTCCAAGCCGTAGGTGCAGTTGATGAGGTCTTTGATGCTGACGGGGTTTTCGTCTGCGTCGTTGAATATCTGCTCGGTCACGGCGTAAAACACAGGCAGTTCCTCGTCGGGGAGAGAAGCAAGCCGCTTGGCAAAGAAGTTCAGTTCATCCAAACTGAAAGTGTCCAAGCGGATGTCCTGCAGCTCCGGCAGGATATCGCATTCGAGGATGCTGACTTCAACCGTGTTTTCTCTGCCGCCGGCACGAGTCCTCTGCATAGCGTCCTTGATTTCATAGTCCGCCGCAGGCAGCAACAATTCGGCATAATAATATCCGCCGTTAAGTGCTTTTTCGGCGGACAGTTCAAGCCTCATGATTTTTCTGTTATAGTTCATTCTCGTTTATCCTTTCTGAATTTGCTCGTGGTATATTCGCTTGATAACAGCACCGACAGCAGAAACAACAGGCACACTCACCGCATTGCCTGCCATTTTGTATAGCCGTCCGTCGCTTAGTCCCGAAGCCTTGGCTTTGTCGAACTGTTCGTCGGTAAAGCCCTGCAAGCGCCAGCATTCTCTCGGCGTGAGCTTTCGCACTCTGCCGTAACGGAGGATACCGTGCCGGTCCTGCACCGTAAGGGTGAACATCGGCTCGTTGGGTTCTTTGATCCAACGGCCCTGCTGACGGATAGTTTTCTTGTCAGGCGTCACTACAGCTCTCGGTTCGTCCTCAATAAACACAGCGGAGTGTTCACCTTTATGCTTACTGATGCCGCTGTCCTGTCGGGCGGTAATGCACCGAGCCGTTTCGGTAAGCTTTGCGCCGGCGTTCATGTCGATAAAAAAATAGCCCTGCGTATTGCCGGGCGTTACGGTATGAGCGATCTTTTCTCCGACCCGTCCTCGCCGTGTATTCATTGTCGGGTAGGCAAGGTCGATGCTGTCGCCGGGATGTGCGAGCTGAAAGCCGGATTTTGTATCTACCTTGATAGGCAGTGCTACATCGTAGAGTCCGGTTTTTCCTCCGAAACCTCCGGCATTGCTTGTGAGAGTAATGCCGACTCCCTCGTCCGAGTAGACCCGATTGCCCTCTGTGCCTCCAAGGAGTTGGATAAGAGACGCTGCATTTGCGTTTGTGAAAGATAGTATTTCTCCGGCACATCTTTCTCTAAGATATCCGACAATATACACGCGCTTTCGGGATTGGGGGACACCGAAATCCTTGCTGTTAAGGATTTGCCACGCGACATCGTACCCCAACTCATCCAGCGCACCGAGGATGGTCGCAAAAGTCCTGCCTTGGTCATGCGAAAGCAAGCCGGGAACATTTTCAAGCAGCAGAAAAGGTGGTCTTTTAACGGCGGCAATTCGGGCGATCTCAAAAAAGAGAGTGCCTCTTGTGTCATCTTGGAATCCTCTGCGGAGCCCTGCGATACTGAAGGACTGACAGGGAAAACCGCCGCAAATAAGGTCGATATCCGGCAGGGTGTATGGATTAATGGTTCTTGCGTCTGCAAAATACAATTCTCCTTCCGTTGGGTACATGGCGTCATACGCCTGCTTTGCGTATTTGTCTATCTCGCAGTAACCGACGCACTCAAAGCCGCCGAGCCGTTCAAGCCCCGACCGAAAGCCGCCGATGCCTGCGAACATATCCAAAAATCTGATCGGCATAAGTCATCCGACCGATACCGTTGTTTTTCTGTTCCGCCTCACTTTCCTTACATCGTCATACCGAAGCCCTCGGATTCGTCCTCATCCTCGGTTTCCTCATCGGCGCTGTTGTCGCCATCACATTCGCTCGCAAAGCCGTTTTCTGCGGCTTCTTCGTCCGTTTCCTCGTAGGTATCCTCTGTGGGGCTTTCGGTGTCAATTTGGCTCTCACGCTCGGTCTGTTCTCGGTCGAGTTCGGTTTCAATAAGACCGAGGACGAATTCCTTCTGACTCATATTGTTGCGGTGCAGGTAGTCCTTGATTCTCTGAAACAGTTCCTCCGGCACCTGAAATGCCATCGTTCTCATATTGCCCATGCTATTTCCTTCTTTCTGTTGTATTTTCGGGTGGAGCTCATCGTCCACCGCAAGGGTGATAAACTCAGCCATTGTCATTCCTTCATGCCGTTCGAGATATTCTCTGATTTCGGCATGGAGTGCGGCGTCGATTTTTACGGTTATGCCTTTCTTTTCATCCGCCATTGCGCTCGTTCCTTTCTATATATTTTTTGATAATTTCCGCAAGCAGTTCCTCTGCCGACACTTCACGCTCGGCAGCTTCCCGGAGCAGCATATCTGCCTGCGGCTGCGGTATAAAAATATCGTGTTCCAATCGGCAACCTCCTACATTCCCATAACGGGGCCGTTGTCCTCGTCCATGTCCTCGCCGTCGGCCTGTTCCTCGGCAAGCTCCTCATCGGTGAGCTTGCGGAAGGAGTCCTCGCCGGGGATGATGCCGAGCTGCCTGCCGTTATCGAATTTGCAGTGGACGGTGGATGTATCATCCACAAACATTACAGTGCCGCGCATATCGTCCTCAACAGGTCGGGGATCGTCACCCATGTGCAGAAGCAGGATACGCGTTCCTTTGGGATAGAGTTCTTTATATCGCTGTGCCTGTCTATGAAGGCGGTCATATTCGTTCATTTCATTTACCTCCGTGTTTTCTCTGTAAAATTCCAATTCGTAAATAACGCCGTTTTCACCGCGCTTGTCCAACACCTTAACCGCAGTGCCGTCAAAGATATATCCGCCGGCCTTGCCGAGCTCAGTGAAAAAGCCTTTGCCTCCATTGCAGTCGGAGAACCGATGGTTCGGCTCATCCTTGATTTTCGAGTAAAAGCCATTGGTCTGCACCTTTGTCACCACACGGGTCAGCCCAACGATGTCGGGGTGGTATTTGTGTCTTGTCGCTTTGAATTCCGTGCCGAGTTTAATATACCGTTTCAGCTCGGCAAGGTTCTTGAACGCCATGGGCTGCGGCGGTTTTGCTTTATCTGTCATCAGTTCATCTCCATTCCGTAATATTCCTCCGGCGGTCGTAAAAAGGAGAAGTCGACATCCTCGATGTTGTCGCAATGTCCGGCAAGGAAATTTTCATCCCGTTCCATGCGCATCATCAGATATGCGACCTCCTCGGGAGTGGCGGTCACGGTTTCCTCGCCGCCGTAAAGATATACCTTGGCATGTACGCTGACCTCTGTTTCCGCATCGACATTTCCCATGAAGTCATCAAAGGCTGTCCAGCCGACGAGATCGTCGTACTCTCTCGGTATTCCTCCGACCGTGAATTCCGCTTCGTCATAGCCTGCGGTTACGGTAACCGCAGAAAACAGCAAGGCCATATATTACATCCCTCCCATCTGCATTTCGTTTTGCTGCAGGTATTCGTCAAACTCGCTCTCGGTCATCATGGCGTAGTCATCGCCGCTGTTCCAGAAGGAGACGAACAGCTCGCCGTCCATGGTGTCAATGGGATGCTGCTCGAAGCCCTCGCCGAGGCCGTCTGAGCACTGACCGGTGAGCCAGTCCCGAAGTGCTTCCGTTTCCTCTGCCGTAAGTGCTTCCTTGAGGCCGCAGTCGATTCGTCCGAACAGCCTATCGCTGTGCAGCTCCACCGACCATACAGCCGAGGTCAACTTTTGGCTTACGCTGTCATCCTTGTTATAGTAGGCTGCCATATCGTTTTCGTCATTGGCGGTGTAACGATTCAATGCGTCGCTGATTTCATCTGCGCTGTCGGCAAGGTAGGAATCGCCGACCGTGAACATATCTCCGTCGCCCTCGTCGATGTTGCCGACAAGCGGACAGAAGAACACAGCCTTTACGGGACCGGCATCCTGCGTCATCTGACGGACGGCGGAAATCACTTCATCCATTGAGCCGTACTGGTCGTAGAGGATATTCTGTTCCAGTTCCTCTTTGATGTCCTCGCTTGCCGCCCCAATAACAAGCGTCAGCATATTGGCATCTGCGATGGAGTTTTTCTCGTTCAGCGTGAGGAGCAGATGCCGACCGAAGTCGCTCTCACTGAACAGCTTTACGCCGATGTCATCGTCCTCGTTGTCGGTCAGCGGGATCTGTTTCGGCGGCTGCATAATGCCGATAGACTGTAGCTTTTCATAAATGTCGTAAATGCTGTGAGGCAGTCGAGAACAAGGGTATTCTCTTTATTGCGGATAATAGCGGTGATCATATTTACATTCCTCCCATCGTCATAGGCTCGTCCTGATATAAGATGTCGAGCAGGCTTGTGTCGGTGTCGTTGTAGATAAAGCCGCCGTCGACGAATTTCCCGTAATATATTTCGCCGATATACTCACCGAAGGCTCTGTAATCGAAAAACCTTGCCACGGCCGGATTCACAGTAAAATCCTCGTTGTTTTGTGTTACATACTCTCCGATCTCCTGAAAATAGTTCGCACCCTCAACAAAGGTGAAGCAGTCGATACTTTTCGCAAGCCGTGCAAGCTGCTCTGCGTTCTCGGCTTCGGCGTATTCGGCGACCGCCCACAGCTTTTCCAAGTCCATATCGGCGCAGTTGACGGCGGCTGCAAGTTTGTTCAGTTCGTAAACACCTTCCTCGGCGGCGATTTCCTTGAAGCGTTCCGTCCATTTTTCATTTTCAATGCAAATGTCCTCCCATGAGAGCTCCACATCGTCCGGTGTGGGTGCGCCGAGTCGGGCAAACGCTTTTTCAATGGCTTCTTCCTCGCAGGGCAAATACAGGAATTCGGCTTTTCCGTTGTACTCAGCCCGTATGAAGCAAAGCATTTGATCATACACATACGCCGGAAAATTCTGCCCGTCATACAGCCTTTGAAACGGTGTGTTTTCGTCGACGAAGAGCAAACCGTGTTCGGTAAAAACGCCCTTGCCGGATCGGATCAGCTCCCGTCCGAAATCTGCATATTTCGGATCGTCCGCATCATCGGCAGGCAGACAGCACTTGACCGTGAGCAGATACTCTCTGCCGATCTTTCCCATATCGCTGATATCCTGAATCAGTGGATAGCGATTGAGGTTGAAACTCAGATTGATAAGGTCGGGCAGAGTGTCGAAACCCTCAAACTTCATCGCCTCGTAAAACTGATATTCCTCATCGCCGAAAAAGCTGTCCATCCGTTTTCCGAGGAAGTTGACTTCATCGAGGTTAACGAATCGGTCTTGGAGGCAGCCGAGTTCCTCGGGGAATACGACCTCGGATACATACACTTCAAGGGGTGTGACATCCTCGGCGTGGATTCTTTCGAGTGCCGCATTCATTTCCTTTTCTGTGCAGGGAAAGCGGAGGTCGGTCTGACTGTTGTCGTATTTGATTTTCAGTTTAATCATGGCAGTTCTCCCTTATGGCGGCGAGTCCGAATCTGCGGATTGCCATAGCGTTGCAGATGGTGCGAAACAGCATTGGCGGAACAAGGTCGGCGTCCGACAGATCCGACACGGTAAGATGCTTTGTGCCGAGCGTCAAGTCCTTTGCCGCACAGTAGAGGGTGTAGGCTCGTTCGGTGCAGTTATTGAGCTTGATATTTTCAAAGAATACACAGCCGTTAATTATATGGTGCTTGCAGCAGCTCCACAGCCTTTGGTCTGCGGTAAGCAGATACAGCGCCGAAAGCAATGCATAATTTGTCTTGGCGATGTTCTTGGAGGCAAGTGTAAATCTTGCCCGATGCTTTTCATTTATATATGTCATGGGGTTTTCCTCGCTTTCTATATATTCGTTGAATCTCTTGCGGAAGGGCGGACAGCGTATCTGCCTCATGGTGGCTGTCAGTATTTCTGTGGGTGTGGCAGCGGTTGTTGTGATGAATAGCTGTGCTTCGGTAAAACGGAAGCCCACGCCTCTCGGTGCAAAATTTGGAACGGTCATCATCAGCCGTTCCATGCGTCTGTCATATGGATTAACTGAAAATATGGTCATTGTTTTTTCTCCTTGCTGTGAAATAAAAAAGCCCTCCGGTTTTTGTGTAACCGAAGGGCGATTGATAGTATTACATATTCTGTTGTGGGGGTGACACCTGTTCAAAGGTCGGCGGCTCGGCTTCGAGGGAGGGATATCCGTCCGTGAGCTTTTCTTGGAGCTTATCGAGCTGCCGTTCCTGCTCATAGGTCAGTTTTTCGCAGTTGCCTTTGGCAAAGTCCACACAGCGACAAAGGTATGCCGATTCATTCTCACTGAACAGACGCTGCTTGTTGACGAGACCGGAGCGCACTGCAAAGGCTTCCTTGACATATTCATAGTTCGGCGAGTAATCTCCCCAGAACACCGAGTCGCCGTCTGCATTCTGTTTCCATGTGCAGAACATAAAGCCGTTCTTTTCACTGTAGGTTGCCGCCAAGACGGTATCTCCGAATGCGGCAAGCTGTCTGTAATCGGAGACGCCGTCGGCTTTCATCTGCGGTGCGTGTTCGTAGAGACCGACATATTCCCGCACCGTAGAAATCTCATCCTGAATGTCTGCAATTTTACTGCGGTATTCATCCAAGAGGTTTTGGTCGGCGTTGCTTAGAAATTGACCGTTGTATTTTATCCGGCAGAGGGGGATGCCGTCCGAGGATACTTCTAACCATCCGCTTCCGTCCATCTTGGTGTCATACCGAGCCTTGAGCCGTTTGGCTAATTCTTTCTGTAGCATATCTGTTTTCTCCTTTTTAGGGTAATAAAAAGGGCAGATAGATTTTTGCTTTCTATCTGCCTGTGTATCTGATATTTACTTTTCGGGAGTTCAAGTCTATCCACAAAGGGAAAACGGCGATTTTACATCTGCGTTTTGGTACAGAGAAAAATCGCCGTTTGGGTAGCAAAAAAGCCCGATATAATCGGGCTTTTCGCAAGAGACATCTTTTTTGTCTCCACATTATGGTCTGAGTGACAGGATTTGAACCTGCGGCCTCTACCACCCCAAGGTAGCGCGCTACCAATCTGCGCCACACCCAGATAACAGTAAACATTATACACGGTTTTCGGGTGTTTGTCAAGGGCTTTTTTAAAAAAATACGAAAAATTTTCGTCAGAGCTGTTCAAACGGCTTTGTTGTGCGAAATGACAGGCTGTGGTCGATGTTGCCGTAGGGTGAAGCGGAGCGGTTGTGGTCGATGTTGCCGTAGGGTGAAAGCGAGGCGGCTGTGGTCGATGTGGCCGTAGGGTGAAGCGGAGCAGTTGTGGTCAATGTTGCCGTAGGGTGAAGCGGAGCGGCTGAATGATATACGGAAGGTAAGTTTTGAGAAAAAATGACGTTTGCTATTGCGAACACGGACAATTTGTGATACAATATAAAATGTGTCGGTATGTGCAGATGAAGCACTGTATGCGCCAAAGATACAGGCGGCAGATACAGATGACACAGGAAAGTAAAAAATCCGATGAAAAGGACGGTTATTTATAATGACAAATTATGAAACTTACGAAAGCCCTTTCTGTACGAGATATGCAAGTGAGGAAATGCAGTTTACATTCTCCGCACAGAAGAAGTTTTCGACATTCCGCAGATTGTGGGTAGCGCTTGCAAGAGCGGAAATGAAGCTCGGACTTGAGCAGGTAACGCAGGAAAAGGTCGACGAGCTTGAGGCGCATATTGATGATATTGACTTTGCTTATGCAGCTGAGGAGGAGAAGAAGCTCCGCCACGATGTTATGGCGCACGTCCATACATACGGAAAGTGCTGTCCGAAGGCCGAGGGCATAATCCATTTAGGCGCTACAAGCTGTTATGTAGGCGACAACACCGATGTTATCGTAATGCGTGACGCTATGAAGATAGTACACAGAAAGCTCGTGAACGTTCTTTCGAACTTTGCTTCTTTTGCGGATAAATATAAGGATATGCCCTGTCTTGCATATACACATTTACAGCCTGCACAGCTGACTACAGTCGGCAAGCGTGCTACGCTGTGGATGAACGAACTTCTGATGGATCTTGAGGATCTTGAGTATCAGATGGGTAATCTGAAACTGCTCGGTCAGAAGGGTACTACAGGCACACAGGCGAGCTTTATGGAACTGTTCCACGGCGATGAGGAAAAGATAGAAAAGCTGGAGCAGATGATAGCTGAGGAGATGGGCTTTAAGGAGTGCGTACCCGTAAGCGGTCAGACCTATTCAAGAAAGGTTGACAGCAGAATAGTAAACGTACTGGGCGGTATTGCACAGAGCTGTTCGAAGTTCTCGAACGATCTGCGTATCCTTGCAAACTTCAAGGAGATGGAAGAACCTTTCGAGAAGAATCAGATCGGTTCTTCGGCTATGCCTTATAAGAGAAACCCGATGAGAGCGGAGAGAATAACCTCGCTTTCAAGATATGTTATGATAGATACTCTTAACCCCGCATTCACGGCAGGCACACAGTGGTTTGAGAGAACGCTCGACGACAGTGCGAACAAGCGTATCGCAGTAGCGGAGGCATTCCTTGCAACAGACGCTATACTGAACATCATGCTGAATATCACAAACGGACTGGTTGTATATCCTAAGGTTATCCGTGCAAGAGTAATGAAGGAGCTTCCTTTCATGGCAACGGAAAACATTATGATGGACGCAGTTATGAAGGGCGGAAACAGACAGGAGCTTCACGAGAAGATAAGACAGCACAGCATTGCCGCAGGTAAGGTTATCAAAGAAGAGGGCGGAGAAAACGACCTCGTTGACAGAATCGCCGCAGACCCCGACTTCATGACTACAAAGGAAGAAATCGAGGCAAAGCTCATTCCCGAAAATTACACGGGCAGAAGCGCAAGCCAGGTGAGCGCATTCCTTGACAGGTGCATAAAGCCTGTCCTTGAAAAGAATAAGGACGTTCTCGGAGAAAAGGCTGAGCTTTCCGTATAATGAACGGATTGTGAAAATTGCAGAAATTCTTTACTATTTCTTGACTAATCGAAATCATTATAGTATAATACTGTAATGTATAAATTAACAGGATGTGCTGAGGCACAGAAACGGAGTGAAACATTTGAAAAGAGTGGCAAAGCCTGTGTTCTTTATAGTGCTGGCGGTTATACTGGCATTTACAGGCATAGTATTTTTCGGTGTTCATACCCAGTACGGCGATTTCACGAGCACTATTATAAGAGGTGTAAGTGATATTCGTTGGGGTATTGATATCAGAGGCGGTGTTGACGTTACATTTACGTCACCGGCAGACTACGATGCGACCAATGAAGAGGTCGATGCGGCAAAGTCGATCGTTGAAACAAGACTTGTTGCAAACAACATAACAGACTATGAGGTTTATGTTGATTATAACAGCGATAAGATAATCGTGCGTTTCCCGTGGCAGGCTGAGGATGACAGCTTTGATCCGGAAGCGGCTGTAAAGGAGCTTGGTGCTACCGCACTGCTCACCTTCAGAGAAGGCTCGGAAAAATCGCTTTCCGACGGTCAGACATATGAGGATCTGCCCCTTATCATTTCCGGCTCGGACGTTGAAAAGGCTTCTGCCGTATATCAGCTCAAGAGCGGAAACAGCAAGGAATATGAGTATATGGTATCCTTAAAGCTGAAGGACAGCGGCAAGGATAAGTTTGCAGAGGCTACAAAGAAGCTTTCTTCAACTTCTCCCAAGGGATACATTTCAACCTACATGGACGACAAGTGCATTTCAACAGCTACCGTAAATGAGGAAATCAGCGGCGGTGAGGCTACTATCAGCGGTAACTTTACGGCTGATGAGGCTAAGGCGCTTGCAGACCAGATAAACGGCGGTGCGTTACCGTTCAAGCTGGAAACATCGAGTTTCAGCACGATTTCGCCCACGCTCGGTACGGGTGCCCGTGACGCTATGGCAATCGCCGGCGTTATCGCATTTGCACTTATAATGATATTCATGATATCACTGTACAGACTGCCCGGTGTAGTTGCCGTTATCGGTCTTATCGGACAGGTTGCAGGTACGTTCTGTGCTATAACAGGCTTCTTCCCGTTCTCGAACAGCTTTACGCTGACAATACCCGGTATCGCAGGTATCATTCTTGCGGTAGGTATGGGCGTTGACGCAAACGTTATCACGGGTGAGCGTATAAAGGAAGAAATAAACAGCGGCAAGACGATAGACACAGCGATAGCTACAGGCTATAAGAGAGCGTTCAGTGCGGTATTTGACGGTAATATCACAATGATTATCGTTGCTATCATACTTATGGGTGCTTTCGGTACTCCCGACAGCCTTGCGTCTACTATACTGAAGCCCGTATTCTTCATGTTCGGTGCTTCGACAGAGGGTACTATCTACTCATTCGGCTACACTCTGATGGTCGGCGTAATACTGAACTTCCTGTTCGGCATATTTGCGACAAGACTTATGACAATGTCGCTTTCCAGATTCAAGATATTCAGAAATCCCGCTCTCTACGGCGGAAAATCTGCAAAGAAGCGTGCCGCTGAAAAGGCTGCCGCAACGGAAGGCGGTGCTTCAAAATGAATAACAAAAAAGTATTTGATTTTATAGGATACAGAAAGGTACTCTTTCTGATACCGATCGTCATTGCTGTAATTACGGTTATCTTCAACTGCATATTCGGCATTGAAATGGCTATTGAATTCAAGGGCGGTACGATGCTGACCTACAGCTATACTGGCGAAATTGACACAAATGCGGTAAAGAAGACGGTTGAGGGCGAAAATTACGGTGCTGTTACGGTAACTACAGGTTCTTCGATGAACAGCTCGCTTGAAGTCGTTGAAATCTCATTCTCGTCTTCAGAAGGACTTACTGCAGATAAGCAGACAGCTTTATCGGATAAGCTCCAGCAGACCTTCAAGGATAACAGCCTTACGCTTGTAAACAGCCAGGATGTCAACCCCACATCAGGTACGGAGTTCTTCCTTAAGTGCCTTGTTGCGGTATTATTCTCGTTTGTACTGCTCGTTATCTATATTGCGTTCAGATTCAAGAAAATCGGCGGCCTTTCGGCAGGTGTGTTTGCACTGGTAGCCCTTGTTCACGACTGCTTCATGGTTTATGCGGTGTTCGTGTTCTGCCGTTTCCCGATCGACGCAAACTTTATGGCGGTTGTTCTTACCGTACTCGGTAACTCTATCAATAATACAATCGTTGTATATGACCGTATCAGAGAGAACCGTAACCTTTACGGCAACTCGCTTTCACTCAAGGAACTTGTTAATATGAGTATCACTCAGTCGATAACACGTTCTGTAAACACAACTGTTACCACAGCCTTTGCCGTACTCGCAATCTGCGTTGTATGCGCAATCTGCGGCGTAACCTCGATAATGACATTTGCTATTCCTATGATGGCAGGTCTTATCTGCGGTACTTATTCTTCACTGTGCATCTCGGGTCCCCTGTGGGTACTCTGGCAAGAGAAGCACGGCAAGAATTATACAAATGCAGGAAACGGCGAAGGCAAGAAGGATACAAAGAATCTTGCTTCAAAGGGTACGGTAGACACAAAGAAGCTCATGGTATAATCACCTGCGGCTGATAATTCAATCAAAAATAAAAGCCGCATAGCACATAAAGTCTTTGCGGCTTTTGAATTTAGACAGATATTCATAAAAACCAAATGGGAGAGATTTTTAAAAATCCCGGAGGATATTTTGAAAAGAGATATTACTAAAAAAATCACAACACATATCGGTAAACTTATACGCAGTCCGAAGCTGTTGCTGACGCTGATAATTCCGCCGATAGCGGTAATTGTCATAGGACTTGCGGTATTTGCGGGCAGTGGGCTTTATCCGTTCGGAGATAAAACGCTCGCATGGTGCGATATGCACCAGCAGGTGCTTCCTTTATTGCTCGACTTCAAGGACATACTTGAGGGCAAGGGGGATTTCTTCTTCAACTGGCAGAATGCCGGCGGAATGAATTTCCTCGGTGTGTTCCTGTTCTTTATATCAAGCCCGTTTTCGCTTCTTGTTGCATTTGTCGACAAAGCGGACATGATGCTGTTCATGAACATTATGACGCTTATGAAAATGGCTGTCTGTGCGATAACCGCAAATGCGTACTTCCGCACCTGCCATAAAAAGCTGGATGTGACATATTCGGCGCTTTTCAGCGTTATGTATGCGTTCAGCGGTTACTCTATGCTGTTCTATCAGAACACGGTATGGCTCGATGTAATGTACTTCTTCCCGCTGCTGCTGATAGCGTTCAATTCGCTCGTAAAGCGTAAACGCACAGGCGGTCTTATATTCTGTCTTGTCGGAATGCTTGTGCTGAATTATTATCTCAGCTATATGGTGGTATTGTTCACGATACTGTATTTCGGCGTTTACATTTTTCTTAACAGAAAAAAGGGCAGTACAAGGGGCATTGCGCCGAGGTTTATTATAGGCTGCGGTATAGCGGCGCTGATCTCCGCTGTTGTATGGCTTCCGAGCTTTGTACAGTATCTTTCATCCGCAAGAGGTGCAAACATACTCAAGGGTCTGTTTGATTCTGCGGTATTTGCAGGGATATATACAAATCTGCCGCTTATTTTCTGTACGGGATTTTCCGTTGCGGCTTTCATCGTGTATTTTCTGCGTAGAAAGAGCAAGAACAGCAGATTCTATGCGCTGCTTTCGTTCCTTACGCTTCTGCCGGTAGTGTTTGAGCCGATAAACAAGATGTGGCACACGGGCGACTATATGGCATTCCCTATGCGGTACGGCTATATGACTACGCTTATGATGCTGACCTTTGCGGCGGTGAAGCTGTCGCATACAAAGCCTGATGATTATGCGCAAAAGAATAAAAAGCCCTATCTTATCGGAATAACTGCCGCCGGCGTTATCTATTTCGGTTTTACGATATGGTACTACTGTAACTGCAGATACGACCTGGATTCGTATGTTTCGACACTGTGGGGAAGCTCGGAGTCATTCATCCTGCTTTTAATTATCTTCTGCGGATTTACGGCACTGTATGTTCTGACTATGGCTTTCGGCGTTTTCAAAAAGCTCACTTTCAAATCGGTTTGTTCTGTACTGGCTGTAATTGTTGTAGCAGAGAGCGTTTTCAACGCAAACGTGTATATTGGCGCATCGGCATATACTCCCGTCAAGTACAACAACGCGATAGAACTTGAAGGAAAAATCCCCGAGGACGATGATTTTTACAGGGTGAAGCTGACGCAGTGGCCTAAGAAATATTTTGATGCAAATCTTATAGGCGGACTGGGCTATCCCACCATCGCACATTACACCTCGCTTACATCGGAGGATTATATGTTTGCGATGAAACGGCTCGGCTATTCGTCCTACTGGATGGAGGTAACCGGCAACGGAGGCACGGCTCTTACCGACGCCGTTATGAATATAAAATATTATATAGAGAAATTCAGCGCAAGAGAGCCTGTGATTTATCGTGACAAGAACTATTCAATTTATGAGAGCGAATATTATCTTCCGCTCGGAATAGTGACCGACAGCGATCTGTCACAATGTACGGAGCTGCCTAAGGCGGAACGTATAGTTATACAGGAATATCTTGCAAAGAATCTGCTTGATACGGGCAACGAACTGCTGTTTACCGAGTATGAGCATACCGGACAAAAGAATATACGGTATGCACATCGTGACGGGATATATTATTTCACACCCAAGAGCAATACACGCATCGCAACGCTCAGCTACAAGCTGGATATAGGTGAAAAGCAGGCGTTGTATTTCGATTGCTTTGATCTTGTTGCAAGAAATATCAACGAGCATATCAACGGTTCGTTTGCAATATATGTAAACGGCATCAAGCAGGATCTGTCGTTTCCGAATAAAGACAGCAACGGACTTTTATATCTCGGTACTTTCGAAAATGAGAAGGTAAGTATAGATATTGACGTAAACGAAAGCACTTATTGCTCAAGCTATGGTATTTACGGACTGTCGCTCGGCAAGCTGGAAAAAGCTATCAATAAAACAAAAACCGCCGATCTTAAGGTTGACGGTGGAAATATAAGCGGAACGGCAGATAACGCAAAGAGCGGTCAGTGGCTGTTTTTGTCGGTGCCGTATGACGACGGATTTTCTGCAACGATAAACGGAAAGCCTGCTGAGATATACCGTTCTATGTCGGGCTTTATGGCGGTAAAGCTGGAGGAAGGCAAAAATGATATAACCTTCAGTTTCTGCCCGAAGGGGCTTAAACCGGGTATTGTGCTGAGCGTTGCAGGCTTTGCGGCACTGGCGCTGTACATTATATTCCGCAAAAAGATAACGGCAATTGCCGATAAGGCGGAAGGCCTGTGCAGGGTCGGCATTTACGCATTGCTTGTTGTGGTGCTGGCGGCGGTGTATGTATTACCGCTAATCATATCAATAATAGGGAACATTTGTTCTCTGGCGGGCTGATTTTCAGAAAGGAAGTAACGAAAATGGATATTGGTGTATCAACGGCTTGTCTGTACCCTCTTGAAACAGAAAAGGCTCTTTATGAGCTTGCCGAGCGGGGTGTAAAAAATGTTGAGATATTCGTAAATTCGATAGACGAGCTTGAAGGGCAGGTGCTTGTTGAACTGAGAAGAATCATCGGTGAATACGGGATGAACGTAATATCCATGCATCCGTTTTCTTCGCCTATGGAAACGCTGTTCCTTTTCGGCGATTATCCACGCAGAACCGAATATCTGATAGATATTTACAAGAGGTATTTTGAGGTTATGGCGGAGATCGGTGCAGGTGTGTTTGTTCTGCACGGAGCTATCCTAAGCTCAAAGGTACCTGATGAAAGGTATATGGAACGCTATCTGCGTCTGTTCCGCCTCGCAAAAGAATTCGGTGTTACGGTGGCACAGGAAAACATCTGCTACTGCAAGAGCAGCAGTGTAAGATTTATCGAGAATATGATCGGACAACTCGGCGACGAGGTCAGATTTGTTGTAGATCTCAAACAGGCGAGAAGGAGCAATGTAGATCCGTTCAGGCTTCTGGATATAATAGGTGACAAGGTCGTACATCTTCATGTAAGCGACGGCAACGCAGGTTGCGATTGCCTGCCGATAGGAAAGGGCAGCTTTAACTTCAACCGTCTTTTCAGCGAACTTGAAAAAATAAATTACGATAAATCAATGATAGTCGAGCTTTACCGTGAGAACTACAGCAGCTATGACGAACTTGCTGTATGTGTGAATAATATGAAAAAGATATACGATAAGTATAAGATGGGTCTTTGATTACAGAAAATGCTTGAAAAAGCTGCGAAAGTATGTTAAAATACATAAATACAGGAATATGGAAAAGGAAACCGTGAGGATCAGAGCGAAAGCGAGGAAAACAGATGAAATGCCCGGAATGCGGATATGAGGACAGCAAGGTAATAGACAGTCGCCCTGCGGAAAATAAGATTCGCAGAAGACGTGAATGTCTGTCGTGCAAGTGCCGTTTTACGACCTATGAAATGGTGGAAACAATACCGCTTATGGTTGTGAAAAAGGATAATACCATTGAACCTTTTGATCGTGACAAGCTGATAAACAGGCTTGCGAGAGCTACAGTAAAACGTCCGGTACAGATCGAAGACCTTGAAAAAATGGTTGAGGATATTGTACAGGAGCTGAAGAACCAGTTCAGACGTGAGGTATCGTCGGACGAGATCGGTGAGCTGGTACTGCGAAGGCTGAAGGATATAGATAAGGTGGCGTACATCAGATTTGCTTCGGTATATCGTGACTTTAATGATATTGACAGCTTTGTCAGAATAATTTCCGAACTGAACGAGGAAAAATAGGATTTTTATCAGTGCCGTCCTTAAAGGGCGGCATTGTTTTTAGCTTTACGGAAAGAACACACGGGTTTTCAACATATAGCAATGCGGTTGTTGATAACTAAATGTTGATAGCAGAAAACTGTATATTGTGGTTGTTTACATTTTGCACAATCGGGGAATATAACAGTTTAAAACCATTTGTGCAAAATTAAAATGAAAAAGCTGTTGACAAAGCTCGAAAAGCGTGATATAATAGACAAGCACTCAAACGAGAGGGCACAAAAACAGAGGGTACTTGAGAAAGCCTGAAACCGCTTGAACAGTGAGAAAGATGGCAGTCGAGGGTACGGAGATGAGCTTAAAAAACGATGAGGAACAAACGGCGGAAGCACGGTGACTGACTGGTAAAAAGTTCAAAACTCTGAAAAAAGAAATTTAAAAAATTTCAAAAAGTAGCGAAATTCGCATTTTACTTGCATTTTTTGCCAGTTATGGTATGATAAAACAAACAAATGTTCTAAAAAACAGAAATACGTTCTAAAAAGAAAGAAAAAAGATTAGAATAGAGAAGGAGAAGACAAATGAAACAGTACAAAGGAGCCATTTTTGATCTGGACGGAACACTGCTCGACTCGATGCGGGTCTGGGATGACATCGATGTTGCATTTTTAAAGAAGAGAGGACTTGAGGTTCCGCCGGATTATCAGGAGGCGATTACACCGCTCGGCTTTCTGGAGGCTGCCCGCTACACGATCAGACGGTTCGGCTTTCCGGAAACGCCGGAAGAACTGATTCAGGAGTGGCATCAGATGGCGGTCGACGCCTATACGTATGAAGTGGAGTTAAAAGACGGGGCAGCAGAATATCTCCGCTATTTAAAAGAAAAAGGAATCCGCATGGCGGTTGCTACCTCATCGAGCCCGGAGCTGTATGAGCCGGCCTTAAAGAGAAATGGGATTTATGAGTATTTTAAAGCATTTGTCACCGTCTCGGAAGTAAAGCGCGGCAAGGGCTTTCCGGATATCTACGAGAAAGCGGCTGAAAAGCTGTCTCTTCCGCCGGAAACGTGTGTGGTATATGAAGATATTTTAAAAGGTGTGGAAGGTGCAAAGATGGATGATTTCTATGTGGTAGGTGTGGAAGATATCCATTCCTCCTATGAGAAAAATGAAATCATGCAGCTATCTGACCGCTATATCCTA
>OMAY01000546.1_pt1 | contig 21930 bp, 17 predicted proteins | sample 1673611 | NCBI WGS metagenome assembly OMAY01 (sample SAMEA103958117, study PRJEB25191) | human gut metagenome | biome: human-associated habitat [ENVO:00009003]; feature: intestine environment [ENVO:2100002]; material: feces | place: Germany | collected 2013/2015
GCGGTGATGTCGGCGCCTTCTTCCTTCATCGCGGCGGCTACGGTGCTGATCAACTCTTCAACGGGAGTTTCCGTACCCTTCATGTTGAATACGATAAGAGCTTCGTAATTTCTCATGGTCTTGTGATAATTAGAAATGTGTCGTGCGAACGGTGCGCACCTTGCGGGCAAGTAAGGTGCAATGATTGCCTTCAGAAAGCAAGCCTATTTTTTACCTTGTTTCCGGGAACATGCCGTTTCCTGCGTTTTACTCCTTCTGGAGAAGGGAAGAAAGGGGAACACGACGGCGGGAGATGCTGTTTTTCTGTACAGCTTGTCAAGCATCCGTTCATGGTGGAATTGTTCTGTATGGCGTTTTCTGCCGGGACACTTTTGCGGCTGCCGGACTTTCCGAATCCCGGACGAACAGGGTTTTGACATCCTCCTGAATGCAAAAAACATCGAATGAATACGGAAGCCTCCAGACAGATACGCGCTTCTCTGAAAGCTGCTTCCGATAGTTTGATTCAGGAATGCTTGAAATTTAAATCGGCCTGATATGATGATAAAAGTTGAGTTTTCTTTTCATTTAATCATATGGAGAGTGTAACTCGGTTTTTGCGGTTGGTTGTACTATTTAATGAAAATAGAATGTGATTGACATTATTTATGTTAAGTAACAATTATGTTCTTATACGCACCATTATGAGAATGTGCCGTTTGAGGTGCCGGAAGGATGGGTGTGGTGTAAGTTGGATGATTTAGCTTTTTACAAGAAAGGGCCATTTGGAAGTAGCTTAACCAAAGCAATGTTTGTTCCAAAAGGCAATGATACATATAAAGTATATGAACAGAAAAATGCCATTCAGAAAGATCATGAACTCGGTTCTTATTATATTTCAAAGGAAAAATATTGTTCACTGAGTAGCTTTGCTGTTCATCCATATGATATAATCGTTAGTTGTGCTGGAACTATTGGAGAAACCTACGTCCTGCCACAAAATATCCAAGAAGGCATTATTAATCAAGCTTTGATGTTAATACGCTTATATAATCGTGAAATTGAACGTTTTTATCTACTCTATTTCGATTTTATTCTCAAACAAGAAGCGTATAAAGAAAGTAAAGGAACAGCTATAAAAAATATTCCGCCCTTCGATGTGCTGAAAAACTTCTTTATCCCAATTCCACCGAAAGAGGAACAAAATAGAATATTGAATGAGGTGGACAAATGGATGTCTTTGGTTAATGCTATAGAAACAAATAGTAACGACCTACAGACCATCATCAAACAAACCAAAAGTAAAATCTTGGACCTTGCTATTCATGGCAAACTTGTACCACAAGACCCCAATGATGAGTCTGTAATCGAACTTTTGAAGCGTATCAATCCTGACTTCACACCTTGTGATAACGGGCATTATACGCAGTTACCTGATGGATGGAGTATATGTAAACTGTCCCAATTGTGTAAAATCGAGAATGGTTTTGCTTTTAGTAGCAATGATTATAAGCATGAAGGTACTCCTTTAATACGCATATCAAATATTGTGAACAACTCCATAGATTTAACCGATTGTGTCTATATTCAAAATAACGTAGATTACAGGTTTGTTGTAAATAAAGGTGATTTGCTTATAGCAATGTCGGGAGCCACAACAGGGAAAATGGGAGTTTATTCATCTAAAAGAACTGCATTTTTGAACCAACGAGTAGGTAACATTAAAATATTAGACGGCTCTTTATTATCAGCAGACTATAGAAATATTTATATGCAGTCAAAAGTTGATAATATTATCAAATTTGCATATGGTGGTGCGCAACCTAATATAAGTGCTTCAGTTATTGGCGATTTTGAGTTTTTTTTACCTCCGTTAGAAGAACAAAAAAGAATAGTATGCGCTGTTAATGAAGTATTTACTAAATTAGATACAATAATGGAGAGTTTATAGACTCCCCATTATTGTATCAAGATGTTTAAACATAATATTTATAGCTTCTACAATCCTCTTTTGTTGATGATAAGGAGGTATAGGCACTTCTATTGCCTTGAATAGTTTTTTGTTAAGATGCGGAATAGCAGAACCTACCTTATTCTCTCGCAGGGTCTTGCGATGCAAGCTTATCACTTGTAAGACATAATCAGCATTCATTTCATCTTTTATAGATAACTGCTTGAATGTGCTACCTTGATAGCCATCTATTGGAGTTCTGAATACTTCTCCCGAATTCTCACCATCAACCAATATCAAAAGAGAATTTGCCGAAATGTATTTGCCCGTCATTAACTTCTTAGCGTCACGTTCTCCACGCAAATATTTGACATCAAGATTAATTCTTTCAATGCCACTTTGCTTTTCTCCATCGGTTAAATTACATAAGGTTTGCATAGATGCAATTTGCCATCCTTCGGGCAACTGCGTATAATGCCCGATACGTTCTGCTATATTGTTGCTATATTCATTATAAATCAATGTAATATGGTAACAAAATTCAGAAATCATTTAGCAAAAACTAATCTTGCCAAGAACACCATTACCTCCTATGTGTGGACGGCGCAGTATTTCTTCAACCATTATGGAGAAGTAAACAAGAAGAACCTTTTGGCATACAAGGGGTACTTGGTAGAGAACTTTAAACCGCAGACAGTGAACCTGCGGTTGCAAGGTATCAACAAGTATCTGGAATTTACAAAACAGGAAAAACTGAAAGTGAAGTTCGTAAAAGTGCAGCAAAAGAACTTCTTGGAAAATGTAATCAGCGATGCCGATTACAAATTTCTCAAAGCTCAGCTTAAAACCGATGGTTACGATGAGTGGTATTTCATCGTGTGGTTTATGGCTGCTACAGGGGCACGTGTCAGCGAACTACTCCATATCAAAGCAGAACATGTACAAATCGGGCATCTTGACCTATATAGCAAGGGAGGAAAGATACGCCGTTTGTATATCCCGAAAAACTTGCGCACGGAGGCTGCGAAATGGCTCAAAGAAATAGGACTTACTTCTGGCTACATCTTTCTGAATCGGTTTGGACAGCGCATTACCACTCGTGGAATAGCTTCTCAACTCAAACATTTTGCCGAAAAATACGGAATGAACAAGGAGGTGGTTTACCCTCATTCATTTCGTCACCGTTTCGCTAAAAACTTCCTTGACCGCTTTAATGACCTCGCTCTGCTTGCCGATCTAATGGGGCATGAGAGCATAGAAACCACTCGTATCTATCTACGTCGCACTGCCAGCGAACAGCAGAAGATTGTGGATAAAGTGGTAAACTGGTAAAGCCACATTAACCCTTAGGAGTGTATTCACTTACACTTCTAAGGCCTTTTGGATATTATCAAGAACAGAGAATAGTTCTTCTATCTTTTGAACAATGCGTTGTTGCTCGGCAAGTGGAGGTAAAGGTACAATATATGATTTTAATTTTTCAAGTGTTATAGTGTCAACTGTTGTTCCTTTAGAATACTCAGCCATTTGGTATTGCAAAAAGGATGTTGAAAATAGCATCGAAAAAAACTTTGAATTTAATCGATTGTAATTTCTTAAACATAGTACACTTGCATCCTTATAGTAAAATTTGTCAGTGCTCTTAACGATATAACTCTTACCAATTGTTCCAACTGCAGACAACATAATATCACCAGATACAGGGACTCCATACTTATTCTTTAATTCGTTATAATGTTCATTATCAATAAAAAGTTCATTATTAACTTCGTTATAATCACTCAATTTTACAATTTCTCTTGCTCGATAAAACGGAATACCTTTAGTCTTCCAATCCGATTTCATTACCCTTTTGGCTGATACAGCATCAAATAGATGTCCTAATTTTACCCAAACCCATGCATGGGGAATATTCCCATACTGCCCGTTATCACAAGGTGTGAAATCGGGATTTATTCGCTTCAAGAGTTCAATAGCTGGCTCATCATTCGGGTCTTGCTGCACGAGTTTTCCGTGAATGGCGAGATCGAGGATTTTGCTCTTGGCTTGTTTGATTGTAGTCTGTAAATCGGCTTTTCCTTGTTCGATTTGGTCTATTAAAGCAAACCAATGTTCTATTTCTTGTGATATTCTCTCTTGCTCTTTTAGTGGAGGTACCGGAATATAGACATCATTAATAACAGCAACAGAAAGTCCAGGTTGGGCAGTAGCAGTGGCATATTGATTTAAGTTTAACGTTGTCAGTGTGTAATATGCCCACATTAAATCTACATCACAATATCTTTCCACAACAACAGCATGCTCTGTTGCATAAAACTTTCCTTTAGCAATATTGATGTTTCCACAAAGTGCTCCTTGCCTTCCGATGATTGGAAAATCTCCTTCTCTGTTATATGATGCGACAAATCCTCTAATGCCATTGCCACCATAACATTTATAAGAATGTAATTCAGTGGCGGTATCTTTAATATCTTTTGCTGTGATGTTTTTTCCTGCTTGAAGCGTAAATACCTCACCCAAAGTGGACAAACACCAGCCATTGGGTAATACCTGCTGATAATGGTGCATATCGGAAGCATTGGTTGATTTTTTTCTTTTTTTTATTTTTCCTTCTTTTATCAGTTTCTCTTTCTCTTCGCGTATGCGTTGGAGCAGAACCGATGCAGGTTCATCATTTGGGTCTTGTGGTACAAGTTTTCCATGTATCGCAAGGTCAAGTATCTTTTGACGGAGTTTTTTAATATCCATTTTGTCTTCTATTGTGATCGATCCCCATTCTTTACACTTTAACCTGGCCGATACATCATTATTCACATGCCGCGCAGGGAACGGTATTTCCTCATTTGCCGTTCGAGAGGGTCTGTTTTGATGTTACGGAACAGAACGAATATTTCGTCGAATTATTGCACTGTGGAGATTGCTCTTTTATTTTAGATTTTCAACGGTTTGATATAACCTTTTGAAGAATAAACAAATGACTGAGTATTTGAGAAATCAAGGTAACGACTTGGCAACTGTGCAATTTTCAACGTTTTGTTGTGCTATGCTGTCAAATAACTCAATACAAAAGTAACCAAAATTTTTGGCTACTCAAAATAATACCTTTAAAATATCATATTTCTACGATAAATATATGTTTATATTGCAGATAATTCATTGTAAATATCCTCTAGTTCATCATGTTCTATCGGGTTGTCTGACTGCTCTACACCAGAATGCAAATCCCCACCAGACAACCGACTAAAAAGTCCATTTAATTTGTCTATTATTGCTGCATCTGGATTAAGAGACTTTAATTGTTCCCACTGAATAGTATTTTTGCGGCCATGAAATTTAACCGGGATTTGATTGCTGAAAATTTTCTCATCAACAATTAATTCTATTGTGTGCCGAAGAATTGCACCAACCATTATACTATAATCATCACTAAATGGCTCTGTATTAAGAAGTTTATATGCATGTGTAAGGTTGTTCGCTACATTGTCTTGCTTTTTTTCTGTTATAACACCTTTTTTATCTCGGTTATGAGATGTGACAGAATACATAAACAGATGCCTTGTTGGTTTTAAACATGAAGAATTTTGATTTACCCCACATTCGTGTAATCCTCGAAGATTAACCAGCGATGTTTGCAATAATAAATTGTGTGAAAAAATAATTATTTGATTTCCTAGTTTAGATAAACGCTCAACTAATTTTGCAGTTATAAAATGGTCAAGGCTATTGACAGGGTCATCTAAAATTATTGGATTTTTTGATAGTTGCATTCTTCTTTCTGCAATAAATAAAGCTAATGCAACACCTTTTTGTTCTCCCTCACTTAATACATCTGTCACCATATTATTGTTGACTAGTTTTAATTGCATATATGATTGACCTCGTATAGCACCTGCATCAGATAAATCAACATGTAACTTTTTCAATCCTAAAGCATCTAATTCTTCTTGAAATTTCGTTTTAAGATTTTCTGTTACAAGTGTTTGACTTGCAGATTTCGCCATTGTAGATATGCTTCTTGTAGATAATTCTGATTGGCATTTTTTTAATTCAGTTACATTATTCATCTTTTCAAACCATTCAACAAACAAATCCCTTTGTGAAGAAATTGATTTATGTTCAATTAAAGGCTTCATCAGTGATGATAATTCTAAAATCGTTTGATTCTTCTTTGTCAATTCTTCACGAAGACTATTAATCGTAGTCTGGTATTCTTCGCATATAGTTTCAATGGAAGAAATAATAGTATCCGTAGCTTCAAAAGCTATTGAATTATCATTATTTTCATTTTCTACATTAGTAATAAGATTTGTTTTTTGCACATCGTGTTGACGAAGCAGGTCTAATATTGTATTATATAAACCTGCATCTGTTCTATTTTCTAAAAGTGATTTAAGCTGTTCAGAAATAGTAAAGTTTGTTGTAATTGTTGATATTTGATGTTTTAAATCGCTTTTTATCTTTATTAGTTCTTTTAATTCCTCTAAACTTTTATCTGATAAATATGTTGCATAAGCTGCCACAATATTAATAGCATTGCCTATAATTGGTTGGCGGCAGTAAGGGCAAATATTTTCATCAAAATTATTATCTTGAGCAAAAATAGCTCCAGCTTCGATAAATGTTTTCCAATTCGTGGAATCAGTATTGCCAATTTCGTTTAAAGCTGATATTTTCTGTTTTACTTCTTCGCTTTTTCGTCTAGTTACAGAAATTTTTTCAACAAATGACTTTGATTCAGTCTGATATCTTTGAAATTTATTTTTTGTTTCCTTTAGATGCTTCAGTAACAAGGTATATTGCTGTTCTTCATTAGATACTAATTTAATCTTGTCTTCAAAATTTGTTTCTTTCAATACTTTCAACTGTTCTTCTTGCTGCTTTAATTTATCTGACTGTTCACTTGTAAATGTATATCTAGCTTGGATATAATTTTTCTGAGAAGAACGATATGTTTTTTGAGTTAATATTCTAGTAACATCATCAGATAAGTCCTTCATCTCAATTTGTGGCAATGATTTAAAAATGCCATCTATCTCTGTCTGTATTCGACTTCTCATGTTATCCATAGATGCTGTAAGAGCAGTGAAGAGATGTAATCCATAAGGAAGGACGATTGCTGTATCTGCACTTCTTTTTTGCAAAAAAGCCATGGTGTAGCTAGAATCAAATACACTAGATAAATTTAATGGGCTTATCGAACGATTATTTCCATCCCAAGACAAGGTTTTGATATCTGTACCTTCGGCATAAACCAATTCTATGTTTATAGGATTATGCGTATCTGCATAAATATTAGGACGAATTTTAGTTTGGTGGTTACCTCCAATCAGCTCATTTAAGATTCGGAAATAACTACTTTTGCCTGACCCATTCTTCCCATATAAAAGAGTAATGTCATTAGAAAAATTTATCTTTTGTTCGTTTGCTAATGCGCATACTCCAGAATGGTGAGTTAGCGAAATAAAGCGAATATCGGTATGTGTGTTCATAGCAGTTAGACTCGGTACTGTCAGCACACTTGCTGCATTTAATTTCAGTTGGGCGACTGATTCTGTGAGTTCTACGTCAGATACACTTCCATTATTGTTAATAATCTTAATGATGAGATCTTTTAACCAGCCATGAGTTTGTGAATTATTTGCTAATTCTATAAGATAATCTTTAGAATGTGTGTGCTCCATGTTTATGCTGTTATATTCTTATATTTCAATTATATCTCCAACTTTCACTATTTTATTCAGTATTGTCGTTTATATAAACGATTTTATATCAAACAATGAAGGTTGAACCATCGGTTGTTTGATACAGAGATAACTTTTAAGCTCGAAATTAAACACCAATGCTTCTGTCATTGCATGTCGGTTTTCCACATGACCATCTCCATGATAGAAGTGTTCCTTAGTTTCTACATTAAACCTTTTCCAAAGACGATTTATCATATCATTGTCTCTGAATTCATTATGATGCCATGTTGACAATATAAATTTTGCCTTGGTGTTACAGAGTGCTTCATACAAAGCAATTTCATCCTTTTCTGTCCAACCGTTATAATAATCGACATATCGTCCAAAATACGGAGGGTCACAATATATTATATCATTCTCACCTGCAAGTGATATGGTATCCAAAAATGTTTGGTTATGAAATACCCAATCTTTTCTACGAATAACTGATGCTACATTATCTATTTAATTGCATATTTTTGTAATATATGCAGGAGCAAAACGTTCTGGTTTCTTACAAAAAGGCACATTCCATTTACCGTGTCTATTGAATCGCATCATTCCATTAAATCCTGCTCGTGATAGGAATATGAAATCAAACGGATCAAAATCCGTATTAAATCTATCTCTCACAATCCTGAAATGAACATATCCGTTCTCATCCACCCTCTCCAACAACCGTCCTTCTTGTTCGAGATACCGTCTCATAGTATAACTTGATAGAGTACCATCCTTTACTTTATTATAAAAATTGATGAACCACTCGGTAATGATGTGGTAACTGAACTCTTGCGCTGTATGGCTTCGTTATAGCTATCCAATGTTTACGTTGTCATAGACAAATATAGCGTAACGAACGCTTTTTCAGCCTATTCACTACGCTTTTCTCCGATTTTCTTTTTAGCTATCTGTTTATTTTAATATCCTATTCTTCTATTCCTGCCAACAGTTTCTCCAGTTCCGAAACGGTCTTGTTTATTGTACTGCTCTGGGTCTTGATATTGTGCATGAGTTCCGCAAGGGAGTGTTGTTTCTCTTCGCCGCCTTGCTTGATCCATGTGATGTCAAGACTGGTTTTGTCCCGACTGGCAATTTCGCTCGCGGCATATTTGCGCCATCGTCCGGAAGGATTGGTTTCGGCATCGTAGCTTTCTTGACGGGCTTCAAGATTGTCGGCATTGTAACAGTTTACGAAATCGTTAAGATGATGACGTTCCAGTTTGTTTGTTGCCAGCGTGTGCTTTACATCTGTACGATAATCATAGAACCAAATATCAGTAGTCGGTTTCCCTTTTTGGAAGAACAGTACATTAGCCTTTACTCCCTGGGCGTAGAAAATGCCTGTGGGCAAGCGGAGAATGGTGTGTAGATTGAAATCTGTGAGCAGACGCTTGCGAATAGTTTCTCCGGCGCCTCCTTCAAACAGCACATTGTCAGGCAGCACCACGGCGGCACGGCCTCCTGTCTTCAAGGACAACATGATATGTTGCAGGAAGTTGAGCTGGTTGTTCTTGGTTTCTACATAGAAGTCCGGGCGGTTAATTTCCACTGAGCCTGCCGGACGGGTGCCGAATGGAGGATTGGCAAGAACGACATCCACCATAGTTGAAGGTTCTTTTTCCAATGAATCTTCACAGACCACAGGACTGTGGTCCGTGCCGATGCCATGCAGATAGAGGTTCATGGAAGCCAAAGTCACCACTAAAGGAGTGTTGTCAACGCCATGCAGAGCTTCATTGTTCAGGAAGTTGATTTTTTTTATATTAAACGACTGTTCTTTCATGTAGTCATAGGCGGCAAGCAGAAACCCGCCGGTTCCGCAGGCGGGATCACAGACTGTTTCGCCTATCTGCGGCTGGATGCAATCCACCATGGCTTTGATGAGCGGCCGGGGCGTAAAGTACTGACCGGCGCCACTCTTTTTGTCCTGACCGTTCTTTTCAAGGATGCTTTCATAGATGGCTCCTTTCACGTCACCATCCATCACAAGCCACTGTTCCCCGTTTATCATGGTGATGACTTTCTTCAGATATACAGGCTTGTCTATTTTATTCTGCGCCTTGGTGTAGATCGTGCCGATAAGGTTGTCTTGAGCACTAAGCTGCTTCAAGGTTTCCTCATACTGGTTGACAAGCTCAAAGCCGTCCAAATCAATCAAGTCTTTCCATTGATAACCCGATGGAATTGCCGACTCTTCACTGAATATTTCCTTGCTCTCCGCATCCATTTTCAGGAAAAGCAGATAGGTAAGTTGCGTGATGTAATCGGTAAATCCAATACCGGCTCCGGCAAGAGCCGTTGCCATGGCCCATACTTTCTTTGTGAGGGATTGCTCGGTAGATATGTTGTTCGCCATTTTTTTCTTATGCTGCTTTACGTAGTACTATGAAATTGAAAAGTGAATGCATTGCTTCATCAGCGGCGTTCATATTGCCGAAGGCCGCTATCATTTGAGCCGCCTGCGTTCTGTTGTTTGCCCGGATATCTCTTACCATACAAAAGCCATTGGCAGCAATGTAGTTTACCACCTGTTCCATAATTTCACGCTGCTTGCCAGAGAGTTCCCGTTGCATCTGCCCACACCAGAGGTTGAAATATTGGCGTGCTGTCACCGTCAAACATTCAAGACGCTCTATCTGATGGAAGGCATATCGTACCAATTGTATGATGTTAGTCAGTGTTTCACTTTCCTCCTTCGTGTTGTTGCGGCGTACCATGTCTGGAGCGATGATTGCGTAAGAGTTCCATAGCCGCTGGGAAGTAAAGCGTGCGTTTTCCATTTTCAACTTGTTCTCCAAATCCCTGAGCATGACGTAGGTGACAGGTTCTCCCTCATTGTTATAGAGTATCCGCAGGGCCTCTATGTCATCACAATGCTGGCGACAGTACTCCTCAAAAGCATTGGTTGTGCTTTTGGCTTCCTCTACAGAGAATCCTTTAAAAATCAGTTTGTCCTCACCCGGCATCAGCGTTTTCACGAAACCGGCGGCGAGCACCAATAGATAGCGGCGTGCATCGGGATGGTTAGCCAATGGCGCTACCAGGATCTTCCGCTCATTGTTTGGCCCATTGGCGCTGATGAATGGGGGCAAAGTCTGGTTCTCCAAATCTTCATACATTCTAGACGCCAACTCCTTCATGTCGGCATGGGCTAATCGTGTGAACTCATGCCTCTGACTATTATCAGCCTTATTCCAGATACGGGATAATACCGAAGCCAGTCGCCTGATATAATTATCCGGCAGGAATCCGTGGCTAATGCGTTCCAGCAGAACAGCTAACGTGATAGTTTCACCTTCCGGCCCTTCGTATGGCTGTGGAATCATGTGCTCGTGTTCCGTCACTCCGACAGCATCTACCAGATAAAAACAATCCTTGCTAAGGGCATTGGGAGTTACGGCACGGAGTTGCTCATCCCCAATTGTGCGGACACCCCGACCTTTCATCTGAGTATAAAGTGGAAGCGAAGCAACATCACGCATGAATAGAACCACCTCCAAAGGTTTTACGTCAGTACCTGTGGCCACAAGCGTACAAGTAACAGCGATACGAAAGTCTTTGTCATTGCGGAACTGGCGTATCAGTTCATTACTGTCGCCTGCCGAATAGGTGATTTTTTGCACAAAACGGTCATCACTGCGCCCGAACACCTCCTTGGCTATCTGTACGATATTGGTGGCGTGAGCCTCATTGAGCGCAAAGATAAGAGTCTTGGGAAGATAATCCATATTAGGCACACGCTGTGGGTCGTTGAACATTTCGGTATATACCGCATCGCGATAAGTGGAGAGGATAAGCTTTATCTGAGAAGGGTTAATGATGCTGCGATTCAGTTCTTCCTTCGTGTAGTTACTTGCTTCACTGTTACGAATCTGTTTGACCTCTCCAGTGTAGCGTGTTTCCACTTTTAGTTCGTCTCCCTCCATGATGGCGCCGCCTTGTTCCGTAGCCATGGTCTTGATTCGGTAGATGCGGCAATCCACGTTCACTCCGTCAACGATGCTTTGTTCAAGCGTATAGTTGACGATGCGGTTTTTATTAAAAAACGCCATTGTTTCCGGCACTGGCGTAGCCGTCAATCCTATAAGGCGTGCCGTATCAAAATATTCAAGGACTTTTTTCCAATTACCGTATATAGACCTGTGGCACTCGTCGATGATGATAAGGTCAAAGAAATCATGAGGGAGTTGCGGATTGTCCGGAAGCGTTATTTCTTCGCCCTCGTTGTAATCTTCATCGTCCTCACTATCCATAATATCTTCTCCTTTCAAGAGCGAGAACAATCGTTGAATAGTAGATATGACCACATTGCTGTCAGAGGGGAACCTGGACGATTTCAGCCGGTCAACCTTATATATATTATTGAAAGCCTCTCCATTTTCAGTCAGCCGGAAAGTCCCAAATTCATTCTCGGCCTGTTTCCCAAGATTATTGCGGTCAACAAGGAATAAAATACGGCGCATGGGCGTATAGGCAAGCATACGGTATGAAGCAAGACAGGCCGTATAGGTTTTACCCGCGCCTGTAGCAAGAACCATTAGCGCGCGTTTTTGCCCTGTGCGGAAACTCTCCTCCAATTCCGATACCGCTTCATATTGGCAATTACGCAATCCCTTGAGTGGCAGTGTTGGTAATCCTGCAAATGGGTCGTCAATACCTAACATCTTCACGACCTCACGAGGTGTATGAAGACGGTTTATCTCTTGATAGTCCGAATTCTTGTCGCGGTTATCTTTAAACAAGACAACTTTACCATTGGATTTATATAACAATGGTAACGGTTTCTCATATGCTTGATAATATTCCGGTACGCTTCTAGCGTAAGTTTCCACTTGTTCACTCACCCTTTCTGATGAGACATCAATTTCTTCTCTTTTTGCTTCAAGCGCACCTACGGCTTTGCCATTGATAAACAAAAAATAGTCTGCTTCAAGATTGCCTTTAAGCAAGCCTTCACGTATAGCCACAGCAGTTGATGCCGGGCTGTACTGATCACGATTGATTGCTTGCCAACCTGCATCATTGAACCATTGGTCTATTTTTGCTCTTGCTTTCTCTTCCGGCGTCATAAGCATTATCTTTTGACTATTTCACTTAATGTGCTCTCTCTCTGCATCTTTCCGAGCATTCCATCCGTTGCCCGGACGATCAAGCGTATATAACCGCTTGCTTCGCACAGACTATCTAATGGCAGTATCATACTGCAAGACGAGTTGGCCATTTTCTGTTTTAATATGTTTGAAAGTGAAAGATTTTCTTCTGGTTGCAGATTTGAAACTTGATGTCATATTGTTTGCAAAAATACTTCCTTTTTTCAAGATAAACTGATTAACATCTATGGGCTCCCCTGATGGGAGAAATATTCCGGAAAGGAGAAAAACGTTAACGCGTCTGCGCCATCTGTACGGCCAGCTGGAAAGCGTGGATGGTGCTGGATGGATTGGCCTTTCCGGTTCCCGCCAGGTTGAAGGCGGTACCATGGTCCGGACTCAGCCGGGGGCGGGGAAGGCCCAGGGTGATGTTGACGGCGGTATGGAAGTCCACCAGCTTCAGCGGAATCAGCCCCTGGTCATGGTAAGGGGCCAGCACGGCGTCATAATTCCCTTCCACGGCATCCCGGTACACGCAGTCCGGGACGGAAGGCCCGTCAAATGCGGCATCCGGATGGATCGCCCTCAGCCGTTCCACGGCCGGGGCAATGATGCTCCCGTCCTCATCGCCGAAAGCGCCGTGTTCCCCGGCGTGGGGGTTCAGGGCTGCCAGGGCGATACGCGGGCGCATGATTCCCTTGCGGATGCAGAAGTCTTTCAGCAGGGTTCCAATGCGGACCAGTTCCTCTGTTTTCAGCAGGGACGGCACGCTTTGGAGGGAGGTGTGGATGGTTGCCAGCCCCACTGTTAACCGTTTTCCGGTCAGGCACATGGCGTAATTGTCCGTTTCCAGGCGTTCTGCAAAGAATTCCGTCTGCCCCGGCCAGCGGAAACCTGCCTCATGCAGGGTTTCCTTGCAGACGGGGGCGGTGACGACAGCGTCAACCGTTCCTTCCCGCAGGGCATGGGCCGCCTGTTCCAGATGGTCGAAGGCGTGTTTGGCGGATTCCGCGTTAGGCCTGCCCGGGGGAAGCTCCACTTTCTTGCCGATGAGGCGGTATTCCGCGTCTTCCGGGAGTTCTCCGGAGGCAAGCGCGGCGAAAATGACTTCAGGGCCTATGCCCGACTGGTCGCCCAGCGTGTATCCAATGACCGGTTTCATAGTGCGGCAACAGGAGGGATTATAATTCCGCGGGTTCCGGTATTCCGGCAGGGGCAGCGGGAATTTTTTCCGCGGGGGAAACAGGAGTTTTTTCCCCCGGAACAGCCTGCAGGGCTGCCGCCCGTTTTTCCATGTTGATGACCTGTATCGTTTTTTCCGGTTCGTCGGGGTTGCGGAGTTCGAATTCCAGGTGGGAGTTGGTGGACCAGTGGTAATAAATGGTGGCGCCGAGGGCTGCCAGCACCAGAATCAGGAGAATGGAACCGAAGAAGGAGCGCATGCCTCTACTGTGTGCCGGAGGAAAGGGGAATTCAAGAAATTATCAAGACCGCCTGCGTGGGCGGGCAAACGCCGTTAACTGCCGTGTATCTTCATTTCCTGAAAGAGGAAGGAAGCGTAAGTAAAAAGAGGTAGCCCGGTATGAGAAGATCCAGGACAGTTCAGGACAGGATTTTCATCGCGAAGAACAGGAGCATGAGCAGGATGGCAAAGCCGATGATTCTGCCCGCCATGCTGCCGTCTTTCCCGTCCTGGATGCACATCGGGCAGTTTTCCGGGTCGTTCATGCCGCTGCATCCCATGCCGCACGCGCCGCAGGGAAAATCCGCCTCCCGCTCCTGTACTCGGTCTTGGAGAAGGAGTTCCAGCTCGTGCACGGAAGGTTCCACGCCATAGACGACGATTTCCCCGTCAATGGCGAGTGCGGGAAGCGGCGTCCCGGTCTGTTCCGGAACGGTCTCCTCAACCTGCATCTCCGGATTGACACCCAGATGGGCCAATGCCTGGAGGGTATTGGCGCGCAGGGTGTTTCCCGGGTAGGCCCGGCTGTAAAAAAGCTGAATCCTGGTCATGGAGCTGGGTATGTCAGGAACGCTTCCGTTTGGGAAGACTCTTCTTCCAACAAATAGGACGGGCCCCCAAAGGTCAATGCGTTTTTCCGTGTCATGACATATAAGTGTTGTACGGAAAACATTTTAGACTTTTCAAATGAGGAGGGAACGGGCACTATCCCGCCGGTCCCGCCATGAAAAAGCTATCTCTATTCCTTTTGACCCTGGCCTGTGTATTCCAGTTTTCCGCCCAGGCACAGGAACGGCCCAGTTATATTGCCATTGAGGCCAATTCCGGCAAGCTTCTTTTCAGTTCCAACGCAGAAGAAAAAAGGCCCGTGGCCAGTCTTTCCCAGGTAGCCACCGCCATGGTGGCTTTGGACTGGGTGGCCCGCACGCGGTTGCCTCTGGATACTTTCATTGCCGTGCCCCAGGAAGCGTTCGGCCTCCGTGCGGGCAATCCCATGGATCTCCAGCCGGGAGACCGCCTGACGCTCCGGGACGCTTTGTATTCCACCCTGCTGGGTTCGGACAATGTTTCCGCCCTGACTGTTGCCTCCTTTGTGGGGCGTGATCTGGTGTCCCGCCGGGGCGGCGGCGCCCCCATTGCCGCTTTTGTGGCGGAAATGAACAATTTGGCCCGTTCCCTGAGGATGGCCAAAACGCACTTTACCGCTCCCCACGGGCTGGACGCCGGCAACTCCGTTTCCACTTCCTGCGCGCTGGATATGGCCTTGTTGGGCGTTTACAGCATGCAAAATCCGGCTTTTTGCTACATTGTTTCCCAGGCGAGCCGGCGCATTGAAGTGCAGTCCCAGACCAAGGGCAGGACGATGTATGATATTTCCAACAACAACAGGCTCATGAGCGCTTCCGGCGTGGACGGCATCAAGGCGGGCACTTCCCGCGCCGCCGGCCCCTGCCTGCTGCTCAGCGTGACGCGCAACGCTATTTCCCGCCGGAGCCCCCAAACGGGGACGGAGGTGATTTATCCGCAGCGCATGATTATTGCGGTGCTTGGTTCTGCGAGCCGCTATTCCCTCGCCAGGGAGATGATGAACACTGGCTGGCGCGTTTGGGAAAACTGGCAGGCTTCCGGCATGGACATGAAGGACCCCAAGGAATTTGTCCAGCTTCCTGTGAAATCTACTCCACAAAGGAGATAGGAAGTAGACGGGGAAGGATTTTTCTGCTATAAGGAACGCCGAATATGAACATCGGTGTTTTGAATAGCGGGGGTGACTCCCCCGGGTTGAATGCAGTTATTGAAGGTGTTGTGGGCGCGGCTTCCCGTCGCGGCTGGAACGTTGTGGGTTTTTACGACGGTTTTGAAGGGCTTTTGTCCGAGGAAGGGGACGAACGGTTTGAATGGCTGACCCCTGCCGCCTGCCGCGGATTGCGAGCCAAGGGGGGCACCATTCTGGGAACCGTGAATAAAGGCAACTTTGCCATCAAGGTGGGCGTGGACCAAAAGGGGGCTATCGAACCCGCAGTGCTGGAAAAAACGAAGGCCACTGTCCGCCGGCTGGGGCTGGATGCCCTGATCGTCGTGGGCGGAGACGGCTCCCAGTCCACGGCTCTTTTGCTTTCCGAGATAGGGCTCCCCGTAGTTGGCGTGCCCAAAACCATTGATAATGACCTGGGCGCGACCGATGTCACTTTTGGCTTCTACAGCGCCGTTTCCATTGTTTCCGAGTCTTTGGACCGTCTGGAAACCACCGCGAACGCGCACCAGCGCATGATGGTGGTGGAAGTGATGGGTCGGCATGCGGGATGGATTGCCTTGGAAGGCGGCATCGCGGGGAGTGCTGATGTTATTCTTCTGCCGGAAATTCCTTTTTCCCTTGAAAACGTGGTGGAATGCATCAAGGCGCGCAAGGCTGCCGGGCAGCGGGAAATCCTGGTAGTGGTATCTGAAGGGGCCCGTCTGGCGGACGAACTGGTATTGCTGGATGAAAAGACCCAGGGGGAAGTTCGCCTGGGAGGCATCGGCAAGGTGATTGCCAAGAAACTGGAAGAAGCTACTGGGATTGAAACTCGCTCCTGCGTGCTGGGCCATATCCAGCGCGGCGGTTCTCCCTGTTCCTATGACCGGATTCTGGGAACGCGGTTCGGCAGTTATGCCGTGGAACTGGTGGAAAAGCGCCAGTTCAGCTGCATGGTTGCTCTCCGTGGGACGCAGATGACTGCCGTACCCATTGAGGAAGCTGTGAAAACCTTGAAGCTGGTGGATCCCGATTGCCAGCTGGTGCGCACGGCCCGCGATTTAGGCGTATGCTTCGGGGACTGACGTTCTCCGTCTGAGTCACGGGAAATTGATTGTACCCGATAGGGTTTTGATTGCCTTTCAACCGTATCCTGGAATCAGGATACGGTCATTTTTTGCGGAAGCACGCCGTATTCATTGGGGCCTGGCGAGCTTTTAAGAAGCATCATGGACAGGAAGAGGATGGAAAGCAAATCCATCAGGCTGGACACCATTCCCAGGTAGTCCAGATAGGGGGCCATATCTTCCGGTACCAGGCGCAGCAGGAAAATCAGCAGGAAAGTGACGATGAAAATAAGAATGGGAATCAGGATGAATTTTCCGCTCAGATTGCTGTCATGCAGGCGGCGCACGGCGACCGGCAGATTGAAGAGGATATTGAGCCCCGCCACGGCTGCCAGAAGCTCCAGGGAAAGCATGCTCAGCTCTCCGGATTGGTAGAAAAAGTAAAAGGTGGGATTGAAGCAGGAGTGAGCCAGCAGGATTAGAGCGTCTTGCGGATGGGCGGCATATAACAGGATTTGGAGGGAAGGAGAGACATAAAAACCCGCCGGCTGGCTGTCAACGTCTATCATGCTGTAGCCCAGCGGAAGGAACAGGAGGACGGAAAGGAGGAAAAAGGACCAGAATTCCGTCCGGGACGCGCGGCCTGCCACCGTATTCAATTTCCGCAGGTTGATGAGCCAGTAAAGGTAAAACGGAGTCAATGGCTGTTTTTTCAGTTCTCCGGCAGGGGAATCAGCCGGTTGGGGCTCCGGACGGCGGCTGTATTTGTTGCCGTCCGCCTTGCTTTCTCCCAGTGTCAGATAAAAAAAGATCAGATGCCCCAGCCCGAAGGGAATGAAAAGGGAAAAAAGCCAGAGTCCGCTCCTGCCAGTATCATGCAGGCGTCTGAACGCGGCTGATATGCTTGGGATGAACAACACCGCCCACAAGAGGATGGTTAAAGCGTCTCCGTAGATGCTCAGTCTTGTATCAGGGATGTGCAGCCAGTCCGTCAGGATATACCCCGCCAGGGCTGGAATCAACGCCAGGAGGGGAAGAGCCATGAACCACCAGAATTCCGCACGGGAAGCGCAGCCCCGAAAGTCCGCATAATGACGAAAACCTTTTTTCCAGCAGGAGAGGGGAGAAGGGAGGGAAGATGCCTGCGTGGAGGTTGGAGGAACGGAGGAAACAGCAGGAGAAGCAGGAGAAGCAGGAGAAGCAGGAGAAGCAGGAGATTCCGGCATGGATGAGAAGGGGGTTTCCGTTTAGACTCCCTGATGCCGGGGAATGCTCAATGCGTCTGTGCCCAGGACATGGAAATTTTCCTCCTGCAGCCGGTTCAGATCAGGACAATCGCCATCAGCAGCATTCCGGCGATGATGCCCATGATGGAAATGTGATGGTGCCCCCAGCGTTCCGCCATGGGCAGCAGTTCGTCAAAGGAGATGAAAACCATAATGCCCGCGACGGAGGCAAAGAGAACCGCAAGTACGGTAGGTGTGAGGAAGTGGAACAGGAAGAACATGGCGATGGCTGCGCCCACCGGTTCAGCCAGACCGGAGAGAAAGGAATAAAAGAGGGCCTTTTTACGGCTGCCTGTGCCGTAGTAAAGAGGTACCGCCACGGCGATTCCTTCCGGAATGTTATGGACGGCTACGGCCAGGGCGATGGAGGTGCCCAAAGTCAGGGAGTCCAATCCGGCGGCAAAGGTGGCGATTCCTTCCGGGAAATTGTGGATGCCGATGGCCAGGGCGAACAGAATGCCGGACCTTTTAATTCGGGATGAGGAAAATTCACCGCTGGCCTGTCCATGGATGTCTTCCGGGCCGCGCGCTTCGTGCGGGTTTTCGTCTTCCGGAACCAGGTAATCAATCAGAGCCGCCACGGCAATTCCCCCGAAGAAGGAAGCAATGGCGATCCAGGAACCTGCCGTATGGCCTTCGAACTCTATCAACCTGTGCTGGGCTTCTCCCAGCAGTTCCACCAGGGAGATATACACCATGACTCCGCCGGATAATCCCAGGGCAAAAGTAAGTGTCTTTGTATCCGTCCTTTTCATGAAGAAGGCGATGAAGCCTCCTATGCCGGTAGCAAGACCAGCCAGCGTGGTGAGCAGGAAGACAACGAGGATGTGATCGGCGGAAAGGTCCATGCGTGCACCTGCCGGGCAGGGATGACCCCGGCAGTAAAGAAAGGGGTGTATTATTTTGCGGGAGCCGTGGGAACGATCATCTTCGTGGCCCGGATGGCGCCGGGGGGAAGGGGGGGCTCTTCCCCCGGCTTCAGGAGGCCCCGTTCCTTCTTGATTTCAGGCAGCTTGTCCAGAAGTTTGCTGAACGCTTTTCCTTCAAAACTTTTTGGGAGGAGCGCAACGCCTTCTTTGAGAGGCTGTTCCAATTCATTGACCCTGTTTTGCTGCATGAGCAGGTACACTTTTTGCATGAGAACAGCTTGTTTGACTTCCGGAAGAAGCCCGTTCTTTTTCAAGTAGCTGTCCATGATGGAAAGCGCTTCATCAGGATTTTGATCCGCCAGAATGTGGATGTTTTTCTTCCGGAACGTATCGGCCCATTCCAATTTCTGGGCATGGAGCAGATCGTCCCTGTGCAGTTTGGCGAGAATTCCGGAAGCGTCCTGCGGGTCCAGTTTTTCCAGTTCTGCCAGAGCCGGCTTATAGAAAGTGCGGATGCTGGATTGGGGAACCGTTTTCAGCAATTGAACCAGCGTGTCCCGCCGCTGCTGGTCAGTGAGCTTTTCCGCCAGATTGTTTGTCAGGGACTGCTGCGTGTTGAGTGCTTCCGCCGCTTTTTTTGTATCCTGCATGACCTGGGCAGGATTGGCGTAACCTACGACGGTGTGGACGGGCCGCCCCTGGGCATCCGCAAACACCAGCGTGGGGAATCCGGTGATGCCGTAGGATTTTTTATAGGTTTCCAGAGAAGTTTTTGTCTGCGCGTCCTGCTGCTTTTTACGTGGGTAGTCCAGTTCCACGGGAATAAAGGAACGGGAAATGGCTGTCTGGATTTCAGGAAGGGAAAGAGCCTGCTTTTTCTGCATGATGCAGGCTCCGCACCAGTCGGAACCGGTGAATTCCAGCATTACTCCCTTATTCTGTGCGGCGGCTTGCTGCATGGCTTCCGCAGGGCTGGTACTCCATGTTTCGGAGGCGCCGGCACTCCAGGCGAGGAGTATGGCTGCGAGGGGATGTATGATTGTTTTCATGGCAGGAATGTCATTATTGCATGGGGGGAAGCGGAGAATGGGCGGGGGGAACCCACATGTTTCCGGAAGAGGAGCTGCCGGAATCTCCGGTGTGGGTAGGTGTTTCAATTTTCGGTTTTCCGGCGGGCGGGTCCAGATCTTCCACCACCACTTTCTTTTTGGCGGGCTGGGGCACGGGGGCGGCAGCCGGGGCCGGTGAGGGCGCCCTGCGGATAACGGGGGATTTGAGGGAAGCATCCGTCTGGTTCATGGCCGTAATATTCAGCGGGTCGCCGTAGGCCAGCATTTCCCGGATGTCGTCAGGAAGATCTCCGGCAGGAATGGAGGTGCTTCCCTGTTCGTGCATGATACGCACGAATTCATTTTCCACGCGGGTGATTTCCACATTCAAATAAGTTTTGCCTGAATGGGATGTCTTCAGAATGTCGAACTTGCGGCCGCGTGCCTTGGCTCTGGCGTGTTGGCGGTAGCGTTCGAAGTAGGAGCGGATTTCTCCCCGGATGCCGGCTACGCGCATTTTCTCTTTCTCAATGGATTTTTGCGTCTCTTCCAGGTCGGAGGCCGTATGTTCAAAGATATCCAAAAGGCTGAGCAGCTGTTCCTTGGGAGCGGTCCTGTTCCGTATTTCCCTGAGCTGTTCCTGCTTCTTCAGCAGCTGGGCATGATTGTCCTCCAAAGCTTCCCGAGCATCTTTGACAGGGTCTGGAAGCTGGGAAAATTTTTCATAAACAATATAGCCGGCACTGATGACGATAAGGGCGAACAGCCCCAGGCAGAGGTTCCAGAAAAGAGCGTCTCCCCTGGCTTTCCGTTCGGAATCCTCCTGCCGGGCGGATTCTTCTTCCGCAGCGTGTTCCGAGACGACGTCCAGGGAGGTTTTCAGACGTTTTTTGGCTGCGGGGGCGGAGTTTTCATCCTTATGTTCTCCTCCGTTCTCCTTCGGAGCAAAGCGGGTTTCGTCTTCCGCAGGGGGGAGAGTTTCGCCGGACGGCTGTCTGGGAGCGGGGGCGTCGGTCATGGGATGCGCGGGAATGGAGGTTAGTCTACCGGGTGGGTTTGTTTGAATTCAGCCAGTTTGGCCGCATACGCGTTATATTGATATTGCAGGGCATGGAATTCCTGCTTGCGCTGCGCCAGCGTTTTGCGCATGTCTTCAATGTCAAAGCACAGGTGCTCGAAGTCGCGGCGTTTGGAAGGCAGGACATCTATATCCTTCACCGTGAAGGGCGTCGTGATTCTTCCCGGGTTGGAAAGCCTTTTCTGAAGATTGTAATTAACGCGGGCATCGTGGGATTCCGCCTGGCTTATTTCCTGTTCCGTCTGGGCCAGTGCGTTTTTCATTTGCTGGAGCTGGGCCTGGAGCTGCTGGTGTTCCTGGGATGAATTCCCCGTCAGGAAGGAGGTCAGGGCTTCATTCGTACTGCTGTCGCACGAAGTAAGGGCCAGCGTGAGGGCCAATGCCGGACAGGTACGCCTGGTGAATCTCACGATGTTGAACATGCCGGGGATTATGAACCTTAACGGAGGGGAAAGTCAAACTGTTCATGCGCCCTCCGGAACAATGATTTTTCTCGCATAAAACGCGTATGCGGCTACAATGCCCGCGGCATGATGCAATTATCGGAGATCGGAGGCCATCTGACGGCCAGAACGGGTATTGATGATTTGATGGAGGATTTGTTCAAGGCCCTCCATTCGGGAGACGCCGGCCTGTGCCAG
>OMAY01000549.1_pt1 | contig 21813 bp, 16 predicted proteins | sample 1673611 | NCBI WGS metagenome assembly OMAY01 (sample SAMEA103958117, study PRJEB25191) | human gut metagenome | biome: human-associated habitat [ENVO:00009003]; feature: intestine environment [ENVO:2100002]; material: feces | place: Germany | collected 2013/2015
CGTGCGTCCCTTGTAGCGCAGTTCGGCCGTCGCGCCGTAACGGCCCGTCGTAAAAGCGATGTTGGACTGCTCGGCTAAGCAATCCAACACCTTGAATCCGATGTTGTGGCGGGTGTCGGCGTATTCGGCGCCGATGTTCCCCAGTCCTACAACGAGGTATTTCATCGTCCGGAATTTATCGGTTTCGACAATCGTTTCGGTTCCGGAGCGACGGCTACTGGGCGGCCTCCGCTGCGACGCCGCGCGAAGCACGCGTTACGCGAACGGCGCAAACGGCCGTGGTGGCGGGGGTCAGGAATTTCAGGTCGTCCGATTTGAGGTCGCCCACGAAGATCGTCTTGCCCACGCCCAGCGTCGTCACGTCGACGGTGATCTCGTCGGGCAGTTTGTCGACCGGGCCGCTGACGAAGATCTTGCGGGTCGAGAGGACGAGCTTGCCGCCCACCTTCACGCCCTCGGCGTTGCCGGTCAGGCGCACCGGAATGCTGATTGCCACGGGTTTGCCCTCCTGCACGCGGTAGAAGTCGATGTGGAGAATCTCCTCGCGCACGGGGTGGAACTGCACTTCGCGCATCACGGCCTTTTCGGTCTTGCCGCCGATCGTCAGCTCGACGATATAGGAGTTGGGGGTGTAGATCAGCGGTTTGAGCGCTTTGGCGTCTACGCTGAACGATACGGTCTCGCCGCCTCCGTAGAGGACGCAGGGCACCTGGCCCTCGCGGCGGATGGCGCGGCTGGCTTTCTTGCCGAAGTCGGCGCGCGGAGTTGCCTCGATTTTGAGAGTCTGCATAATTTTTTGTTTTTTAGTTGTTAATAGGTTAAAAATCTCACGATTAATTCGAGCCGCAAAAATACACATACTTTCTTTATTCACAAAACATTCTGAAGAAAAAACATAGAATAAGGCTGAAAATCATGTTTTTCCAGCAAGAATCGAATCATAACAAAACAAGCATCCACCGGCAAATCCTCCGGATTCTTCCATACAGATACCCGCAAGATGACATTCACCACTACTCTATACAACATAACTTACATAACTTAAGCCTGCCAAAGTTGAATTATTAAAAGAAAGTAAGTAACTTTGGTGAAAAATCATCCCTTTTATATATAATATATGTATGCAATATGAATCCAGACATCAATCTACGTATTAAAGCCCTCCGGACTATCATGGAAAAAGAAGGCATCGCAGCCTTCATCATACCAAGCACCGACCCACACCTAAGTGAATATGTAGCCCCCCATTGGGAATCAAGAAAATGGATTTCGGGGTTCACCGGATCTGCCGGCACAGTTGTCATAACCCATCATGAAGCCGGTTTGTGGACTGACTCCCGCTATTTCTTACAAGCGGCACAACAGTTAGAAGGTACCGAAATCGTACTATATAAGGAGATGTTGCCCGAAACACCTTCCATACCGGCATTCCTGTCTGCCCACCTAAAAGCCGAAGAGACAGTAGGCATTGACGGTAAGATGTTTTCCGCCACACAAGTCGCTTTATTGAAGAAAGAACTGGCCGAAGCGAATATCTCCATCAAAGCCATTACCGATCCCATGGAAACACTGTGGACCGATCGTCCATCCATCCCCAACAACCCGGCTTTTATCTACAACATCCGTTATGCAGGCAAAAGCTGCGAAGAGAAAATAGAAACTATCCGTAAAACAATCCTAAAAAACGGCGCAAAGTACATCCTGCTCACTGCTTTGGACGAGATAGCCTGGACACTCAATATCCGCGGAAACGACGTACACTGCAACCCCGTAGTTATCAGTTACCTGTTAATAGGACAGGATTGTGTACATTTCTTTATCGAACCAGAAAAAATAACAAAAGAACTTGCAGCATACCTCCAGCACAACAAGATAGAAATACATTCTTATAATGAAATAGAACAATTCCTGAAACAGCTGAACAATACAAGCATACTGGCAGAGCCATCCAAAACCAACTATTCGGTCTATTCGGCCATCGCTCCGGAATGTACGATTGTAACCGGCCCTTCCCCTGTCAGCTTGCTGAAAGCAATCCGCAACGAACAGGAGATAAACGGAATACGTTCGGCCATGTTAAAGGACGGAGTAGCACTTGTCAAATTCCTGAAATGGCTTGAAACAGCCGTACCGACCGACAGGGAAACCGAAATCAGCATCGATAAAAAACTGCATGAGTTCCGGGCTGCCCAGCCCCTCTACATAGGCGAGAGCTTCGACACCATCGCCGGTTATAAAGAACACGGCGCCATCGTCCATTACGAAGCCACACCGGAAACGGACGTTGTCCTCAAGCCCGAAGGGTTCTTACTGCTGGATTCGGGCGCACAGTACCTGGACGGAACAACCGACATTACCCGCACCATCGCACTGGGCGAACTGACTGAAGAAGAAAAGACCGACTATACCCTCATCCTGAAAGGACATATCGCATTGGCCATGGCCGTTTTCCCCGAAGGGACACGAGGAGCCCAATTAGACGTACTGGCTCGTATGCCGATATGGCAACACCACATGAATTTCCTTCATGGGACAGGCCATGGCGTAGGACATTTCCTGAATGTGCATGAAGGGCCGCAAAGCATCCGGATGAACGAAAACCCCGTCACCCTGCACGTCGGTATGCTTACTTCGAACGAACCCGGAGTCTACAAAGCCGGAAGCCACGGCATACGAACCGAGAATCTGGTACTGACCGTACCAGCAGGCGAGGGCATGTTCGGCAACTATCTCAAGTTCGAAACTGTGACCCTATGCCCTATCTGCACGAAAGGCATTATTAAATCACTGCTGACTACCGAAGAAGTCAACTGGCTGAATGATTACCATCATACGGTATACGAAAAACTTTCACCACTTCTTGATGAAGACGAATGCCAATGGTTAAAGAACGCCTGCCAAGCAATTTAAATACATCAATCTGTCAATCACATAAAAAGAACTAAAAATATGGCATTAATAAAATCAGTAAGAGGATTTACTCCCGAAATTGGAGAAAATTGTTTTTTGGCCGACAATGCCACCATCGTCGGCGATGTAAAAATGGGTCGTGACTGTAGTGTGTGGTTCAACGCCGTCCTACGAGGAGATGTCAATTCCATCCGTATCGGTAATGGAGTCAACATTCAGGATGGCAGTGTACTGCATACGCTTTACGAAAAATCAACCATCGAAATCGGAGACCATGTTTCCATAGGGCACAACGTCACTATTCACGGTGCAACCATCAAAGACTATGCTCTGGTAGGCATGGGAGCCACCATTCTGGACCACGCAGTAGTAGGCGAAGGAGCCATCGTAGCCGCCGGCTCTCTGGTATTGAGCAACACAGTCATCGAACCGGGAAGTATCTGGGGAGGAGTACCCGCCAAATTCATCAAGAAAGTAGATCCCGAACAGGCCAAAGAGCTGAACCAGAAGATAGCCCACAATTACCTGATGTACTCACAATGGTATAAAGAATAACCACAAATTTGTTATTCCATACCTATAAATACTTTTTCAGCCGCCTCCGGCAACATGTCCAGAGGCGGCTGAAAATCATTAAAATATAAAGTTGGGAAAATCAGAAATTAATCATTCCCAATATCTTATCCGTTGCACCGGCATTACCCGTCACATATTGTCCGGCATTCGCACCAGTCTCTTTCAAGAACTTTTCGTCGGTAAGCAGACGGTCAAGCAACGCTTTCAGTTCCTCATAGTTCTTGATTGAGTAAGCACCTTTTGACTCGATCAGCTGAATAGCTTCCTGAAACTTCTGATACTTGGGACCAAAAATAACGGGAATGCCATAAACCGCCGCTTCGAGCGTATTGTGAATACCTACCCCGAAACCACCGCCAATATAAGCAATCTCACCATAGCGGTAAATAGACGAAAGCAGACCGAAGCAGTCTATAATCAGACAGTCAGCCTTACGCACATTCGTTTCATCAGCACGGGTATAGCGCACATAAGGACGCTTCAGCTTACCGATTATCTCTACCAGATGATTCTCATCAATCACATGAGGAGCAATAATCAGCTTGATTTCCGGATGCTGATTGAAATATTCAATAAACAAATCCTCATCGGGTTGCCAGGAACTACCTGCAACGAAAGTCATGGTATTGTTCTTAAACGCCTCAACCAGCGGCAGCACTTTCGCTTCCTCGCGTATTTGCAGTACACGGTCGAAACGGGTATCTCCCACTACCGTCACACGATTGATGCCAATCTTGGCCAGATAGCGTTTGGAGCGTTCGTTCTGCACAAACAGATGATCGAAGTTACGGAGTACATTGCGATACGTCCCCCCATACCACTTGAAAAATATCTGTCCGCGGCGGAATATGGAAGAAACGCTATACACCGGAATGCAACGTCTGTGCAGTTCGTCCAAGTAGTTCTTCCAGAATTCGTACTTGATAAAGAACGCCATACAAGGATTTACCAGATCCAGAAACTTGCGTACGTTACGAGGTTTGTCAAAAGGCAGATAACAAACTACGTCTGCCCCTCTATAGTTCTTGCGCACTTCATAGCCCGACGGCGAGAAGAATGTCAGCAAGATTCCGTATTCGGGATACTTTTCACGTATCTTCTCGATGAGCGGACGGCCCTGCTCGAACTCGCCCAGCGAAGCGGCATGAAACCAGATATAACGTACATTCTTGTCCAACTGCTGACGCAACAGTTCATACACCACCCAATGCCCTTTCATCATCTTCCGGGGCTTGCGGCTGAACGGAGCATCCAGATGAACAAGAATATCATAAATGGCAATCGCCAAATTGTAAAGTACGCTCATTTAGTCAAGAATTAGAGGTACAACTTGTTGATATTGCAAATCTCAGCCTATCACTTCTACCGCACGCTGTATGCGTTGCAATGTTTCTTCCTTACCCAGAAATTCTGTAATGTCGAACATGTGGGGGCCTTTGCATTCGCCTACGACTGCCAGACGGAAAGCATTCATCACATTGCCCATATGATACCCTTTCTCGGTAATCCAGCCTATTACAACATCTTCGGCAGGTTTCGACGAAAAGTCTTCGATGCCACGCAATACTTCCATCAGTTCACCCATAATGCGTGGAGTATCTTCCGACCAGCGTTTCTTTACATCCTTTTCTGCATAAGTGGCAGGTGCAACAAAGAAGAAAGCGGCCTGTGCCCAAAGTTCCTTCACGAAGTTCACACGACCCTTCACCAAAGAAACCACTTTCGTCAGATATTCATCAGAATACTTGCTGACATCAACACCATTGTCTGCCAGAACCGGCTTGAACAACTGTGCAATTTCTTCGTCGGACTTGCGCAAAATATATTCATGGTTAAACCAGATACCTTTCTTATAGTCGAACTTCGCACCCGACTTGCTGCAATGACTCAGGTTGAACAGCTTCACCAGCTCATCCATCGACATCAGCTCCTGATCGTTACCGGGGTTCCATCCCAGCAAAGCAAGGAAGTTGATGACTGCTTCGGGCAGATAGCCTGACTCGCGATAACCCGACGACACTTCGCCCGTCTTGGGATCGTGCCACTCCAGCGGGAATACCGGGAATCCCAGACGATCACCATCGCGCTTACTCAGTTTACCGTTGCCTTCAGGCTTCAGCAACAGAGGCAGATGCGCGAACTGAGGCATCGTATCTTCCCATCCGAAAGCACGGTAAAGCAATACGTGCAAAGGAGCAGAAGGCAACCACTCTTCACCACGAATCACGTGCGACACTTCCATCAAATGGTCGTCCACGATATTGGCCAGGTGATAAGTAGGCAATTCATCGGCTGACTTGTAGAGCACTTTATCGTCGAGAATCGAGGAATTGATGACCACTTCGCCACGGATAAGGTCGTTCACATGCACGTCTTCGTTCGGTTCAATCCGGAAGCGAACTACATATTGCTTGCCGTCGGCAATCAAGGCATCTACCTCTTCCTTAGGCATCGTGAGCGAATTGCGCATCTGCATACGAGTCGAAGCGTCATACTGGAAGTTAGGAATCTCCTTACGCTTTGCTTCCAGTTCCTCGGGAGTATCGAAAGCTATATAAGCCTTGCCGGCATCGAGCAACACCTGCACATATTTCTTGTAAATATCGCGACGTTCCGACTGACGGTAAGGACCGTAATTTCCGCCGAAGCTAACTCCCTCGTCGAAGGGAATGCCCAGCCACTTGAAAGACTCTAAAATATATTCCTCGGCACCCGGCACAAAGCGGTTGCTGTCAGTATCTTCTATACGAAAAATGAGATCGCCCCCATGCTGGCGTGCAAAGAGGTAGTTATATAAAGCAGTACGCACACCTCCGATGTGCAATGCGCCCGTTGGACTTGGAGCAAAACGGACTCTGACTCTTCTTTCTGTCATAATCTTCCTTACTTATAAATAATTTAGATGGCAAAATTAAGCCTTTTTTTCCACACTATTGTTTTTTTTTGTACTTTTCGCAAAAAATTCAAGCATTATGAGCTATTTCAACGAGAAACAGACCCGACTCTACAGAAATTTGCTATATAGAGCACTGATTTTCATCGGTACTGTCGCCCTTATTGTATACTTTCTGCCCCGCGACGGCAAATTCAACTACCAGTTTGATATTGACAAACCGTGGAAGTACGGCCAACTGATGGCTACCTTCGACTTTCCCATTTATAAGGACGATAAGGTAGTGAAACACGAGCAAGACAGCATACTGGCCAACTTCCAGCCTTACTATCAGGTAGACAACAGCATCGGCCAGGCTGCCATCAACAAGCTGAAGAACGATTATCAGCACCATTTGCGAGATATTCTGCCTTCGTCCGACTATCTCCGCCATCTGGAGAAAAAGCTGACTGAAGTCTACAGTGCCGGCATACTATCGACTGACAATCTTGAACAGCTCCGTCAAGACAGCACGGCTGCCATCATGATTATCGACGACAAACTGGCCCAACAGCGCAATACCGACAAACTGTTTTCGGTAAAAAGCGCCTATGCCTACCTGATGAACGCCGACACCGTGCACTATCGCCGCGACCTTCTGCGTCAATGCTCGCTCAACGAATATCTGTTACCTAACCTTACCTACGATCGGGAACGTACGGAGAGCGCACGGAAAGAAGTGCTCAACAACTACTCCTGGGCCAACGGCATCGTACTGAGCGGACAGAAAATCATCGACCGGGGTGAAATTGTCGACCAGGAAACCTACAACATATTGGAAAGTCTGCGCAAAGAATCCATCCAACGCAGCGAATCGGTAGGACAGAAACGTCTGATGCTGAGCGGACAGATTCTGTTTGTCAGCATCTTCATGCTCTGTTTCATGCTCTATCTCGACCTGTTCCGCAAAGACTACTATCTGCGCAAGGGCAGTCAGTCGTTGCTCTTCACACTTATCATGTTCTATTGCGTCATCACGGCCATCATGGTAGCCAACAACATCTTCAATGTTTACATCCTGCCTTATGCCATGTTGCCCATCATCATTCGGGTATTCCTCGACTCACGTACGGCTTTCCTTACTCATGTGGTAACCATCCTGATCTGCTCCATCTGCTTGCGCTACCCTCACGAGTTCATTTTGCTTCAGATATCTGCAGGTATGGTGGCCATCTACAGTCTGCGTGAATTGTCGCAACGCTCGCAGCTGTTCAAGACAGCTTTGCTGGTCATCCTGACTTATGTAACCGTATACTTTGCCTTCGAACTGATAACCGAAAACGACCTGTCGAAACTGAACGGTAGCATGTATACTTACTTCATCATCAACGGCATACTGCTGCTGTTCACCTATCCGTTGCTTTTCTTACTGGAAAAGACATTTGGCTTCACATCCAACGTTACATTGGTAGAGCTGTCGAACATCAACAACAGTCTGCTGCGGCGTATGTCCGAAACCGTACCCGGCACCTTCCAGCACTCCATGCAGGTAGCCAACCTGGCTGCCGAAGCTGCCAACCGCATCGGCGCCAAAAGCCAACTGGTACGTACAGGAGCCTTATATCACGACATCGGTAAAATGGAGAATCCGGTATTCTTTACCGAAAACCAGTCCGGAGGAATCAATCCGCACAAGAACCTGAGTTACGAACAAAGCGCACAGGTAGTTATCAGTCATGTAACGGGCGGACTGAAACTGGCCGAAAAGAACAATCTGCCCAAAGTAATCAAAGAGTTTATATCGACCCACCACGGACGCGGAAAGACAAAATACTTCTACATCTCGTGGAAAAACGAACATCCCAACGAGGAACCCAACGACGAACTTTTCACTTATCCGGGTCCTAATCCGTTCACCAAAGAACAGGCCATTCTGATGATGGCCGACTCGGTAGAAGCCGCTTCACGCAGCTTGCCCGAATATACCGAAGAAAGCATCAGCAATCTGGTAGAGAAAATCATCGATTCGCAGGTAGAAGATGGCTACTTCAAGGAATGCCCCATCACCTTCAAGGACATCGCCACCGTGAAAGCCGTATTCAAAGAAAAGCTGAAGACGATGTATCACACCCGCATCAGCTATCCCGAACTGAAGAAATAGACGTTGAACCCTCATAATACCAAGACCATGAAAGCCACTATCCAAGAAGAAAAACGAGCCACGAGCTTCCTGCAAAAGAACGACATACGAGTGGAAGAAATCAGCAGCTTCCGATTCATGCAACGCTATACGCCGCAACCGGAAAAACATAGCAGAGCCAACCTGTACGGATCGGGCATCCTGACCCTGCTTCTGAAGTCGGGCGAAGAAAAAGCGCTGATTGTGCACCTGCGCCAACACCCCACGGCTCTGATACACTACCTGCTTTCATGCGGCATTCCTTTCGAAAACTGCCGGACGGAGAACCGACCAGTTGCCAGCCGTCCTGAACCTGCCACTTACAAACGCATGTCGCTCTACATGTTCTGGTATTTCATTCTTTTTGTGATTTGCCTCGGCATGGGGTTCTACACAACCACCCTTAGCCTGCCCGCAGGCATCCTGCTGCCCGTCGTATTCTTCGGGATGAGCCTTTACTGCATGTATCTGCTCCAGACGCGTTTCTGCTACCTGAAGTTAGAGGCCGACCGCCTAACCATCGTCAGCGCCGGACGCGAGATACACTACGCTTACGACGACGTGCTGAAAGTGAACTTCGACTTTGCCCGCGAGCCCAACGCCACACACATTATGGAGATACTGGACAGCGCATACCGCTATCGCCTGTTCTACATCGGCCGTGTGCCCCGCACCCGGCTGAACCAGCTCACAAACCAGCTACAACAAGCCGGAATAGACGCTACTTGTAGTCTGAATGCCGAAAAGCGGCACTATCACGACGTGTACCATGGATAATGGAGAATGGAGAATTGATAATGGATAATTATTAATTACTCTTCCTCATTATCCATTATCAATTCTCAATTATCAATTCTCAATTCCTCAAGCAGCCCGGCGCAGGCATCCTCCAGCAAGTCGAGCACATATTCGAAACCTTCGGCACCGCCGTAATAGGGATCGGGCACGTAGTCAGCATGCGTAAAGCGGGTGCAATAATCCGTCATACGCCGTATTTTGCGCTCGGTTTCTACCGAGGGAGCACGTTCCTTCAAGTCTTCGATGTTGCGGTCGTCCATACCGATTATCAGGTCGAAATCGTAGAAGTCGCTGGTGCGGACTGGACGCGAACGGTGCGTCAGGTTGTAACCGCGCCGGATGGCATGGGCACGCATACGCGGATCGGGCAACTCGCCCTGATGATAACTTAAAATACCCGCTGAATCTATCACAAACTGTTCCTCCAGTCCTGCTTCTTCCACCAAATGTCTCATCACTCCTTCGGCCGAAGAAGAGCGGCAGATGTTCCCCAGGCAGACGAACAAAATCTTATGTTTCGGTTGCTGTTTCTTACTGTCTGTTTCCATTGCAATCATTATTTACATCGGCACATGCCATTCGCGTGCAAAGGTAACAATTTTTTCATTGAATGGGCGTGAATCTTCATCTTTCAACGCATTCCATTGTATATCAACCTCTTTCGGTGAAAGGTGAAGGGTGAAAGGAGGTTTCCGGAAAGTCAATTTATAGCAAATGAAAGGTGATTTTAGAGGCTTCACAAGCCACACAAGTACCGCTTTCGAGAGACACAAGTGTCGCTCACGAGCCACACAAGTGTTTCTCACGAGCCGCACAAGCATCGCTCGCGAGTATTCCACACAGCAACTGCCGCCGGATTTTTTCCCAGTTAGGAAAAAAATATTGCCCAGTTAGGAAAAAATTATTGCCTAACTGGGAAAAAAATGGAAAAGAATTACCCGATGAGCCGGTTGCGATTCCAGAAGCAGGAAGTGATGTCTATCAATTCGTCGGCCGTACCTATCCTGTACAGGCGCTGATTGGTGGTAGGTTGGCGCAACCCTCCCAGATGCCGGATGTAGGGGCCTATCTTGATATAGTCGAAACGGCTTCTGCAAATAGCTGGTGAAAGGATGGTGCGTCCGCTGTACCAGGCCACCTTCAGCTGCGGATAGCGTTGGCGCAGATAGCCCGCCAATCCGTTGACAGCAGCCGGATCGGAATCGCCTCCCATGAAACAGACACAGGTAATGTCCGAAGCATATTTCGCAAGAAACTCATCTAATGCCACAGGAGTCAGAGGTTTGCCGACATCGCCCCACAAGTACGAACTGTGACAACCCGGACAACGGCAAGGACAGTTGGACAGATTGATGGACAGCGTCACTTCATCGGGAATTTCCTGAAACACGATGCCGGCATTGACATACTTAAGCATAACTTATTTATTAACAACAAACTAAAAACTTTCAATCTAACTCGTTGCCGGCCACCGCATAGTAGCGCTGGGCGGCTTCGTGCTGACGGGCCTCGGAGAAATTGCTGACACGCTTCAGATAGCCGATGATGCGCGTCATGTAGTCTACGTTTCTGGAGTGGCAATGAGGACACTCGCGCAGGTAGCGCTTGTCGATGTAGCCACATTCGTTGCAGATGGTATTGGGGATGTTGAAGGTAAAGTAGTTGCATCCTTCTTCCGCCGCCACCTTCAGCAACTTCCGGTATTGTGCCTGCGAAAGGTGCTCTTCGAGGTTCATATGCAGAGCCGAACCGCCCGTCAGGTGTTCGATGTAGGGAGCGCCGTGCAACCTGAACTTGTCGATGATGTTCAGCGAATCGTCCTCGACCACATAGAAATAGCTATTATAGCAGCTGCGGGGTACGAAATAGCCGTCTTCCAAGTCCCACTTGGCGTGCTTCACACCCACATTTTCGGCCGGAATCATCTCGCAGTTGAACAGGACATTCTTCGTCTGATACTCCTTGTTCTTCTTTTCGACCAGCCCGAGAATGGTCTGCACAAAACGCAGGTAATCGGGATTGTCGCTGATTTTGATTCCCATAAACTCGGCAGCCTCAACCAGACCGTTGACACCAATCGTCAGGTATTGCCGCCCCATATTGATGTAGCCGGCATCGAACAGGGGCAACATGCCATGTTCGTGCAACGCTTTCAGATTCTCGTTATAAGCCAGCTGCGCCCGGTGGCACAGGTCGATGACATCGGTCAGAAACGTTTTGTAGTCGAGCTGGTGATTGACGGCATACTGCACACAGCGGTTGATGTTCACCGTCAGCACGCTCTTCGAACCGGTCGATACGCCACCCGCTCCCAAGGTGTAACTGAAACCGTTGTCCTGTATCTCGTTGCGCAAGCGGCAGCAGCTGGACAGTGAGTCGGCACTGCTGCTCATATAAGTAAAAAAGGAATGCCCCTCGGCATACATTTCGGCTGTAAAATCGCCCCACTCCTGGTCCAGCACATCGCCGTCCTTGCTCAGCAGAGCCACCGTCTCGACCGGAAAAGTCAGCACCGTCTTGGTGCGTTCCTGGTTGAACCATTTCATAAACCGCTTTTGCAGCCAGTTCAGCCCCTCCCAGTCGGGCTTGCTGCCGTCGGGGAAAAAGAAGTCGCCGAACAGGCTTTCGAAATAGTAACGGTCGTAGTACGAAATGTTCCAGAAGACAGCCTGATAGTTGCGCGCTCCGGTAGGCTGATTGATGGAATAGACAATCTGTTCGAAGCAATCGGTAATGATTTTATCGACCGTACGCTGCTTCAGCGAAAGGTCCACCACCTTTTCCGCCTCTTTGTAATACTCGCGGCCGTACTCCAGCCCGATGAAATAGTTGAGATACATCAGAAACTCGGGCGTGGCACAGGCTCCGCTCAACATGCTCGAAACCATAAACACCATGTTGACAAAGCCTCCGCAGAACGACTTCAGGTTGGTGGGTGCCGTCGAATTGCCGCCTATCGACTTCATACCGCCCGTCAGCCAAGGGTACATCGTGATGGAAGCACAATAATTGGCCAGACTCGTCTCGTCATTCTTATATATAAAGTGGTGAGTCAGCAGGTCAAGGTACTGGTCCGCCAGTTCCTTGCCATACATTTTCTTCATCCGGTCGGTCAGCAACCGGCGGTTCAGGCGGATGAAGTTCGACTTGGGCAGTTCGCCAATCAGCGTGGCGATGTTTTTATGCTCCACATTGGCGTTGGCATCGTACTTCGAACCGGTAGCGGCATTGGTTGCCTCACAATAGTCAGACAAAAACTTCAGTTCGTCCATCACTTCGCGGTCCTCCGCATGGCGCTGCCGGTAGAGCATGAACGACTTTGCCACCCGATAATGCCCCTCGCGCATCAGGGCTTCCTCTACCAGATTCTGAATCTCTTCCACCTTGATGCCGTCGTACAGGTCGAGCCGGCTGATGATTTTCGAAACATTACTCAGGCTGACAGGCTCGTTCACCGAACAGAATGCCTTGATAATGGCATTCATTATCTTGTCGAGCGAGAAGCGGTCGGCCGATCCGTCCCGCTTCACAATTGTAAAGTCACTGGTTTCCATCACTGTTTTCATTGTTTTTCCTGTTTTGTCCGGCCAATAAACCACTGTTCGCACACAATATGGCTTCCCGAAGGCTACAGCCGGCATTTTGCGGACACACCTCTTCCTCAGGTATGCCTTTCCCACAAAAAGTTTAATTACTGAATATTTTCGCACCGCTTTTCTATCCCACGAGTAAAAACGGCCTTTGATGAAAATGGCAGGTCTTCTGACTGACTCCCGCTCCGACACCTTCCCAGTTCAGTTGACCAGTGGCAAGAGTAATTGTCGGAACGTTGAATGGAGCTTCACAGCAGCGGGACTGTTCGGGACTTTCACCCGATTCCCTTTTAATTCACGAAGATGAATATCCGCATGAAACCAATTCGCGGCAAATATAGCAGAAAAAACAAAAAGGCAGAGAAAGAAACCGGAAGTTTTTTCAGCCGAAAGATGGGAAACAAGGCGAAAGATACCGCCAAATGGGTAATTATTCCCCAACATTGTAGCATAGATTCTACAATATCCCCACTTCCAGTCAGCCAACCGTCTGCCCGATTTTTGCAGCAATATTGCTAACAAACGTAAGTACAGGCTAACATTTCTGAAAGCGATGCCCGAACTGCATATCCGGCACTGGAACACGCGGTATGGAAATAAAAAGAAAACATTTCTGCCCAGATAAGAGCCTAAAATGCCTGTTTTCAAACAATTCCCCTATCTTGTAAGAAACAACCCAAAAGGATTTTTATCATACAAACATACAACCGCATCGTCCAACAGAGCATAAACAGACATTAACAGACAAAATACAGTATGCCACAAATCGCTGTTTCTGTTGGCACTCCCTTTGCACTACAGTTTATGAGTGAGAAAATAAAACCTGAATATTCACCTAAACTTAAACGATTATGAAAAAGGTATTAGTAACAGTAGCGATGATTCTCGGAGTAAGCACTTTTGAAACGTTTGCACAAGAAGTAACCCCACCTGTAACAGAAAACGCAACGGAAGCTACCGCTCCGCAAGATGAGTTTGTAAAAATGGATCCTTCAGCACTGCCGCAATCCCTCGTTGAGAAACTGGCAGCAACAAACGAAGGCGCAAGTGTGAAAGAAGCCTATGTGAAAGAAACAGAAGGCAAGAAAATCTACAAGTTAGTTCTCGTCACGACAGACGAACAAGAGTTGACAGTCATTTTGGACGAAAATGGTGAGCCTGTCAAAGAATAAACTCTTCAGAATGTAAATACCCCTATTGGCAGTCCCGGTTCGCGATGAATCGGGATTGCTATTTCGAACGTTTGTAATCTGCGATAAAGCCTTCCATCATCCACTTGGCCAAAGCCTGACGGTTGGAACTAAGAACAAAACGACGCTGGTCGAAAGCATTCTGAATATTACCCAGTTCGACAAACACGGCTGTCGGCGAAGCATTGAGCAACACATACAGACGACGCGAGCTGACAGTACCTTCGAAACCACGGTTGGGCTGATGCCGGTCGTATTTCGATTCGAAAGTATTCTTCATCCCCGTAGCCAGCCGCTTGCCCAGCGTGCTCTGCGGAGCATAATAAAAGAACACATCAGTCTGTGCACTCTTGCTACGGCTGTCTACATGCAGAAAAATTGCCCGGCAATATTTATACTTTTTACGATCCTTGCGATAGTATTCGTTGATTTTTGCACAACGTTGTTGCAGCCTTGCTACCTGGTTCAAAGGAATCGGATCGCCCATACAGGTCTCACGTTTGCTGTTCGACAGATAACGGTCGTTGCGGATACCGTCCTTGGCGTCTTGTATGATGATACGCACCTCGGCTCCTTCCTGCATCAGGTTGCGTGCCAGTCGCAGCGCTACATCGTATGCATACTCGTCCTCGTGCAGCTCGGTTTTCCCAATCCGACCTATCGCACCCGGATCAGGACCTCCGTGTCCACTCACTACATAGAAGCAGGCTCCTTGCAGACGGTTGCCTGTCACCTTTACATCCGCCAGTCTCTTCCCGAAAAGCGGCTCGTGAATCACACTTTTCCTGTTACCCGATTTCCGGTGCCTGCTATCTTCTCCTCCTCTGCTACCTTTTGCATGCAAAGGCGGCAACTGATATTTCACGCCCAGACGCAGCTCTTCCTTACCACGCAAGGCCTTTTTATTAAGTTCAAGAAATTCTTTATAATAACTTCTTCCCGGTCGGCCGTTGCGCTCAAGAAATGTCGAAATACCTTCACCAGCTTTCGGAGTGTCGCACTGCTCCTGCGCCGAAACCGCAAAAGAAAATACAACCAAAAGAAAGGATACGAACAGAATACGAATCATAAATCTACAATCAATATTTTGGAACGGTTGTGCACCAATAAATTATCATTTAACCTTCATTGCGGACAAAATTACATTATTTTCCTTACTTTTGCGAGCAGTTACATGTTAATTGATAAGAAACTAAAAAAAATAGATAGCATTATGGCAAAACAATTCAAGCCCGAGACCCTCTGCGTACAAGCCGGATGGTCTCCTAAAAAAGGAGAGCCGCGGGTGCTCCCTATCTACCAGAGTACAACCTTCAAATACGAAACCAGCGAGCAGATGGCCCGTTTGTTCGACCTCGAAGAAAGCGGATATTTCTATACCCGTCTGCAAAACCCCACCAACGATGCCGTTGCCGCCAAGATTGCTGCCCTCGAAGGAGGTGTAGCCGCCATGCTGACGTCCAGCGGACAGGCTGCCAACTATTATGCCATCTTCAACATCTGCGAAGCGGGCGATCACTTTGTCTGCTCGTCGGCCATCTATGGCGGTACATTCAACCTGTTTGGTGTCACCATGAAGAAGCAGGGTATTGACGTTACTTTTGTCAATCCAGATGCCAGCGAAGAAGAAATCTCCGCCGCTTTCCGTCCCAATACGAAAGCCCTGTTTGGCGAAACCATCTCGAACCCTGCTCTTGAGGTGCTCGACATCGAAAAGTTTGCCCGTATTGCACACAAACATGGTGTGCCCCTGATAGTGGACAACACCTTCCCTACTCCCATCAACTGCCGTCCGTTCGAATGGGGAGCCGACATCGTGGTTCACTCTACCACCAAGTACATGGACGGACATGCCACCAGTGTAGGTGGAGCCATTGTAGACAGCGGTAACTTCGATTGGGATGCACACGCCGACAAATTCCCCGGACTGTGCACACCGGACGAGTCTTACCACGGACTGACTTATACGAAAGCCTTCGGCAAAATGGCTTACATCACCAAGGCTACAGCCCAACTGATGCGCGACCTGGGCAGCATCCAGTCTCCACAAAACGCATTCCTACTGAACCTGGGTCTGGAAACACTGCACCTGCGTATGCCCCAACATTGCAAGAATGCACAAGCGGTAGCCGAGTATCTTGCCCAGAACGATAAAGTGGCTTGGGTGAATTATTGTGGTCTGCCGGGCGACAAATACTACGAGCAGGCACAGAAGTACATGCCGAACGGCTCTTGCGGCGTTGTCACCTTCGGCTTGAAGGGCGGACGGGAAGAGTCTATCAAGTTTATGGATTCACTGAAACTGGCGGCCATCGTGACTCATGTGGCCGATGCACGTACTTGCGTGCTGCACCCAGCCAGCCATACACACCGCCAGTTGACAGACGAGCAGCTGATGGAGGCAGGTGTACGCCCCGACCTGATTCGCTTCTCGGTAGGTATAGAGAATGCAGAGGATATTATTGCCGACATCGAACAAGCGCTGAACGCCTAAAGGAATAAACAAAAGGGAGTGCATTTTCGGACAATGCACTCCCTTTTCATTTCAATATTCTCTATTACTCAACATTCAATATAATCGTCAAACTTTCCTTGCCTTGGTAGAAGGTCTTTGCTTTCACTACCAGGGAACCACACTTCACCGGTTCTTTCCATAAGGTTGACTGGGCAGTAGGTTCCGAACCATCAGTTGTGTAACGTACTTCAGCACCATCAATGGCCACATTAGCATACAGATTTCCATCTTTTACCAATAATCCCGGCTGAGGCAAGCGGAAGTTAATCCCATTCTTTGCCCAATAAGGCATTTCACTCTTGCTGATTTTCTCATAATAAAGTGCCAAAGCCTGATTGAAAGCCTGCTGCTCCCGCACGCCGGACAGGTTTTCCCATACCGGATGAGCATTCCAGCCACGTTCTGCCAGCCCTAAGATTTTCGGGAAGAGAAGATATTCCACGCCATCAAAACTACGGATAGTTTCGGCAAACAATTGCCCTTGTACACCCATAATATGCTTCTTGCCTATCTCTGTCAAAGCAGTCTTCCCCTTTTCCGCATTATTCAAATCAATGGGATTGCCTGCCATATCCACACGCAGCGAACGATAAATGCTGAAAGGAAGCATAGAGAAAGAGACAGACTCATCCACATAACCTCCCCAATCGAGTCCACGCTCGTCCGGATGACCATTGTAAGCCATATCCATATAGAAATTGCCCACGTTGCAAAGGATGACCGGGTAACCGTTATTGGCTGTCTGATAAACCACTTCATCAGAGCCCGGTACAGTATTCCAGCAATACACACCGGCAGCCTGGCCCCTCAACTGTTGATGAGCCTCTTCGGTATGCCCCAAAGCAACTTCCTGCCAACCACTGAATTTCAGTCCGTTCTTCTGCATCACATCCGCCATTTGCGTAATGAAATACTCCGACAAATCATGAGCTTTCGTCATGCCTTTTTCCTTCATCAGTTCCTGGCATTTCGGGGAGCCCATCCACACACCGCGAGGCACTTCGTCACCACCCAAATGCACTGTGTACAGTGAAAGACCAGCTTCCTGATACATCGCATTAAGTTCCTGAATCACCTTCTCCATAAAACGGTAGGTAGAAGGCAAGGCGACATTCATCACATTGTCCGTATAATATTGTACAGAAACATAACGTGAAGTATCTTCCGGTTCACTCAACATATATTCTGTAGCTTTCCCCGGATCAGTTTCAAAATATTTGTTATAGCGTGCCTTCATGGAGACAATGGCAGCGCGGGCATGCCCCGGAGATTCTATTTCCGGAACAATGCGGACATGTCTTTCGGCAGCATACTTCAGCAAATCAATAAATTCCTCGCGGCTATAATATCCATTGCCTACAGTCTTTGCATCAGGGTCATAGCCACCGTCATAACATGGGTAGAGGCACTGGCTTTCGTCAGTGGTATGCCCGCGACGGCTACCCACAGCAGTCAGTTCCTCCAAACCAGGAATCTCCAAACGCCAGGCTTCATCATCACAAAAATGGAAATGCAGGACATTCAATTTATAAGATGCAAAAATATCCACCAGTTTCTTCAAGTTCTCCGGAGCGGTGAAATTACGGGCAATATCTATCATTTGTCCACGATATGCCAAGTCCGGATAATCCCGAATGGAGACTGCCTCCAGCAAATAAGGTGTCTGCTTGTCCTTCAACATTGACAAAAGTGTCCGTGTACCATTAAAGATGCCATGAGGAGTGGCAGCACTGATTTTTATCAGGTTGTCATCTATATTGATAGTATAATATTCATCATTTACAGCCTCCTTCCTATCAAGCAGTTCTTCCAGCACAATCTTCACGGAAGCATTTCCGACAACTTCCAAACCATACAAACCTGTCAGTTTCTCTTTCAGCAACTTGGCTTCACCGGCAAAGTTCTCCGGAAATGCCAAAGCTACCTTACCTTCCAATACGACATTATCGCCTTCAATGGCTACCGCTTTCTTTACAGACGGAAGAATGTCTGACTGCACCAAAGCAGGAGCACCAGCCAAACGAAGATTGGATTCATAAATCTTAGTCGCATCCGGATAGCCGCTCATTGACTCGGGAGAAGGAAGCGGCAGCGCCTTCAAAGCCACGGGCAACGGACTGCCCTCTTTACCATCCACAGTCTCCACCCAATAAGTTCCTTCCGGTACATGGGAGTTCCGGTCCAGCTTGTAAGTGCAAAGGAAAGTGATCCGCATGGAATCACCGGGAGCCAGCGGAGCAAATTCGTCTGTCGGATACATTTTGAAAAAATTACCGTTCACTACCTCTACCTTCACTTCAGAGGCTCCTTCCTGCTTCACCCCTCGGGGAAGCTGTGAATAGTAAATCGTCCAGTTCTTTTTTAGAGGTTTTTGAGAGATATTCTTGAGAATAAAGGTATTCTCATAATATCCGGGTTCGATGTCACTTGCACCCATTTCCCAGGTCAGAGCAACCGGTGCCTTAGGTTCATTACTCGTTTTACATCCAGCAAATAGTGCCATTACACAAAATAATAATCCTGCCAGAGGAAGTTTCAAAATTCTCATGCAACTCATGTGTTAAGTTAATAAATGGGGGTAATCTCTAAAATCTGATGCCAAAAATAAGCATTTTAAGCTAATTAACTGATAAAAGTAATAGATTTTATTGACAGCGAGCTACAATTTAGAACTTTTATACCTACATTTGCAGCCAAATTATAACCAATTTAACTATTCTACCATGGCTAAAATAACCAAAGAAGCAGCCTTGCTCTACCATTCGCAAGGCAAACCGGGTAAGATTGAAGTAGTACCCACCAAGCCTTACAGTACACAAACCGATCTTTCTCTCGCCTACTCTCCGGGCGTTGCAGAACCGTGCCTCGAAATTGAGAAAAACCCGCAAGATGCATATAAATATACAGCAAAAGGCAATCTGGTAGCTGTCATCTCCAACGGAACCGCCGTGCTCGGCCTGGGCGATATTGGCGCCCTCAGCGGCAAACCCGTCATGGAGGGTAAAGGTCTGTTGTTCAAAATTTATGCCGGTATCGACGTATTCGACATCGAAGTAAATGAAAAAGACCCCGACAAGTTCATCGAAGCTGTCAAGGCTATTGCCCCAACATTCGGAGGTATCAACTTGGAAGACATCAAAGCACCCGAATGTTTCGAAATAGAACGCCGCCTGAAAGAGGAATTGGACATCCCCGTGATGCACGACGACCAGCACGGCACCGCCATCATCTCCAGCGCAGGATTGCTGAACGCCCTGGAAGTGGCAGGCAAGAAGATAGAGGAAGTGAAAATCGTCGTAAACGGTGCCGGGGCTTCCGCCACCTCATGTACCAAACTGTATGAAGCGCTCGGTGCACGCCGTGAGAATATCCTGATGCTGGACAGTAAGGGAGTCATCACCAGCGACCGCGAGAATCTGACCGAGCAGAAACGTTACTTTGCCACCGACCGTCGCGATGTACATACTCTGGCAGAAGCCATCAAAGGCGCCGATGTATTCCTTGGACTGTCAAAAGGTAATGTGTTGACCCAGGACATGGTTCGCAGCATGGCAGACCATCCCATCGTGTTTGCCCTTGCCAACCCTACTCCGGAAATCTCTTACGAAGACGCCATGGCAGCACGTCCGGACGTACTGATGTCCACCGGTCGTTCCGACTATCCTAACCAGATTAATAATGTAATCGGTTTCCCCTACATCTTCCGCGGTGCCCTCGACACGCAGGCAAAAGCCATCAACGAAACAATGAAAATTGCTGCCGTACACGCCATTGCCAACCTTGCCAAGCAGCCCGTGCCTGATGTGGTGAACGAGGCATACCACGTAAACAACTTCACTTTTGGTCCCGAATACTTCATCCCGAAACCGGTTGACCCGCGCCTCATCACCGAAGTGTCCTGCGCTGTGGCCAAAGCTGCCATGGAAAGCGGTGTAGCCCGCAAAGACATCGAAGATTGGGATGCCTACCGCCTGCAACTGCGTGAGCTGATGGGTTACGAGAGCAAACTGACCCGCCAGCTCTACGACACCGCCCGCCGCAACCCGCAACGTGTGGTATTTGCCGAAGGCATCCACCCCAATATGCTGAAAGCTGCTGTGGAAGCCAAGGCTGAAGGTATCTGCCATCCTATAATATTGGGCAACGACGAAGCCATCGAGAAGCTGGCAAAAGAACTAGACCTTAGCCTTGAAGGTATTGAGATAGTAAATCTGCGCCATCCGGGTGAAGCGCCGCGCCGTGAACGCTATGCCCGCATTCTATCTGAAAAACGTGCCCGCGAAGGCGTCACTTACGAAGAAGCCAACGACAAAATGTTCGAACGTAACTACTTTGGTATGATGATGGTGGAGACGGGTGAAGCAGACGCTTTCATCACAGGCCTTTACACCAAATACAGCAATACCATCAAGGTCGCCAAGGAAGTCATCGGCATCCGTCCAGAATACAAACATTTCGGCACCATGCATATTCTGAACTCCAAGAAAGGCACATACTTCCTGGCAGATACGCTGATTAACCGTCATCCCAATGCCGAAACGCTGATTGACATTGCCAAGCTGTCGGAATATACCGTCCGCTTCTTCAATCATACACCGGTAATGGGCATGTTGAGTTACTCCAACTTCGGTGCGGATAAGGAAGGAAGTCCGGTAAGTGTACACGAAGCAGTGGATTATATGCAACAAAACTATCCTGACCTTGCCATTGACGGAGAAATGCAGGTGAATTTCGCCATGAACCGCGAAATGCGTGATGCCAAGTACCCGTTTACACGCCTGAAAGGAAAAGACGTAAACACACTGATTTTCCCGAACTTGAGTTCTGCAAACTCTGCTTACAAACTGTTGCAGGCCATGGATACAGATGCCGAACTGATTGGTCCTATCCAAATGGGATTGAACAAGCCTATCCACTTTACCGATTTTGAGAGCTCTGTGCGCGATATCGTTAACATCACTGCAGTAGCAGTTATCGATGCTATCGTAGACAAAAAGAAGGCAGTCAAATGAGACGACCGTTATCAAAATTCCAAATAGTTTGCATTGTGCTGCTTTGGGCAGCACTTTGCTACATTGTTTTGATATCTATCGAACGAATTGACGGTCCAATCATTCTAACGCTTGCCATTTCGGCGGCTTTAGTATATATTCCCGTCATAAAGTCTCTAAAAAGAGGAT
>OMAY01000551.1_pt1 | contig 21646 bp, 15 predicted proteins | sample 1673611 | NCBI WGS metagenome assembly OMAY01 (sample SAMEA103958117, study PRJEB25191) | human gut metagenome | biome: human-associated habitat [ENVO:00009003]; feature: intestine environment [ENVO:2100002]; material: feces | place: Germany | collected 2013/2015
CCGCCAGTTTTTTTGAGGCCGCACGCTAATCCTCCCGCCCCAGGCGGCGGGCCATGACGGCGGAACCTACCCTTTTCAGGACCAGGGCCGTACGCGGCAGCAGGTACAGGGAAAGGTTCCCGTCCCCATCCGTAAAATGCGGCATGGAAACATCCTGCCTCCCGAAACCGCCGAAACGGGCGTTGTCCGTATCCAGCACGACCCGCCATTCCCCCTTCTGGGGAACAGGCAGCATGTAATCCATGATAGCCCTGTCTCCGGACCAGTTGAACACAAATACCAGACCGCCGCGGTGGAATGCCATGACATGGTTGGTCTCGTCAATATTAAGCGGGAAAGGCGGCGGATTATTCAGCAGCCGGGCTTCCTGCGCCAGGCGGACCATCGCCTGGTCAAAGGCATTCAGGAACTTGAACCTGAGGGAAGGATTGTCCACCAGGGACCACTGGCGGCGGCAGTATTCGTAAGACCAGCCGTTGCCTTCGCGCGGAAAATCAATCCATTCCGGATGCCCGAATTCGTTGCCCATGAAATTCAGCCAGCCTTCCCCTCCGGTAGCCAGCGTCACCAGGCGGATCATCTTGTGCAGAGCCATGCCGCGGTCAATAATGAGGCTCTGCTGGTCCACGGCCATTTTCCAGTACATTTCCGCATCCATCAGGCGGAACGCCAGAGTTTTGTCCCCCACCAGGGCCTGGTCATGGCTCTCGCAATAGGCCACATGCGGCTCTCCGTAGCGCCTGTTGGTCAGCGTGTACCACATGTCTCCCATGCTCCATTCCTCATCCTTTTTCTCCTTGAGCAGCTTAATCCAGTAATCGGGAATGCCCATGGCCAGACGGTGGGAAAATCCAATCCCCCCTTCGTCCACCGGGCGGCACAACCCCGGCATGCCGGACATGTCCTCCGCAATCGCTATGGCGCCCGGCTTCACCCGCTGAATCAGCGTAGTGGCCAGCTGCAGATAAGCCACGGCATCCAGATCCACGGAAGAACCGAAGTAGGCGCCCAAATCCCCGAACGGCTCATGCCCGCGGTGGAAATACAGCATGGACGTCACGCCGTCAAAACGGAAGCCGTCAAAACGGAACTCTTCCAGCCACCAGCGGACATTGGACAGGAGGAACTCAATCACCTCGTCCCGGCCATAATCAAAACAACAGGAATCCCAGTCCGGATGGCGGCCGCGCTCCCCGGGCAGGAAATACATGCCTCCGGAACCGTCAAAATTGTTCAGCCCTTCCGCCTCGTTCTTCACGGCGTGGGAATGCACCACGTCCAGCAGCACGGCGATGCCCAGGCCGTGCGCCTGGTCTATCAGGTACTTCAGGTCCTCCGGCTCGCCGAAACGGGAGGAAGGGGCGAAAAAGGAAGAAACGTGGTAGCCGAAGGAACCGTAATAGGGGTGCTCCTGAACCGCCATCAATTGGACGGTATTGTAACCCAGCCTGGAAATCCGGGGGAGAACCTCGTCCGCAAACTCGCGGTACGTATGCACGCGCCCTTCTTCCCCGCCCATGCCTACATGCGCTTCATACACGAACGGAACTTCCACCCGGGAAGGCTCAAAACCGTTATTCCGCCATTCATAAGGGCGCTCCGGCATCCAGATCTCCCCGGCAAAATCATAAGTGGTCGTATCCTGGACGGTCCTGGTAATCCATGCGGGAATGCGATCTCTGCCCGTGCCGTCCGCCCCGACCACGTGCACCTTCACCTTCTGCCCGTGGGCCAGCGCATCAGGCGGCAGCGTAATCTCCCACACGCCGCGCTCATTCCGCTCCAGCGGGTGGCTCTCCCGGTTCCAGCCGTTAAAATCCCCAATCAGGGACACCCTGCGGGCGGCGGGAGCCCATTCCCGGTACGTCCACGCCCCCGTCTCCGCGTCTCTGTTGAAACCGTAATAGCGGTATCCATGCGCGTATTCCTCCAGAGAGCCGGCGCGCTGGTTGATCCTCTTCATTTTCAGGTCAAACAGACGCTGGCGGTCGCGTATCTGGCGGGAATACGGCTGGAGCCATCCGTCCGCCATCACCAAGCCGGGTATCGGGGGTCTTCTCATTGTCCGATGATACCCCTCCTCAATCAGCAGGGTCAAGGAAGAAAGAAGGGCTTCTCCCGGAGGGGAAGGAAAACAGGCGCGCTCCTTTACCCGCGCCCGGGAAGGCGCCCCGTATCACGCATGTACATCATCCTGGCCAGAACCTCTTTGGAAATGTGGTTCAAATCAAAATGCACAGGGGGAGAATCCGGCAGTACTCCCCAGTCCCCGTACTGGCCGTACAACACCATTTCAGGAATCCTGGGGGCCGGGAACTCCCTTCCCTCAAACCGGACGCGGGAAAGCGGAAACAGCCATTCATGGCGGAAGGAATGGCGGCACGGGCCGGCAAAAGGAATCTCAAATCCCAGGAAAATATTTCCTCCATCCGCCGGCCGCCGTCCTCCCATCACCACCCGGTCCCGGATCGCCATCTTTTCCTCATAGGAACACCGAGTCCGGTAGCGGCAGGAGGAATCTGCCTCATAATCAAGCATTCCGGATGCCTTGTAACCACGCAGCAGCCACTCCCTTTCCTCAGGTGCATCCGGAGACCACGCGGCAGGGGCCGTGTCATACGGGAAAATGTCCACATTGCACAACGTGCCCGGCAACCCTATCTGGATGAACGGATCCATACTGACGGAGAAACCGCGCGAACCGAAAAGCCCGGCGGCGTTCGCCCTCAACCTTTCATAATCTTCACGCAGCATGGAAATATCCAAGTCGTCATCCCAGGGGATAAAGCCCCGGTGCCGCACCGCGCCCAGCAGCGTCCCGAAATCCAGCCAGTACTGATAACCGCCCTCCTCAAGAATTCCGGCCACTTCATTCAAAAAACAGGTCATGGCCTGCTGCACAATCCTCAGCACTCCGGACGCCTGGGGCATCTCCTCGGCCCGGACGGTAGCTTTTACCAGTTTGCCCAATTGGGAGGATTCACCTTCCCGGCCTACCTTGAACCGTCCGCACGGAATACCGAAAAAACGGATGAAACGCTTTTTCCTGTCCGTGCAGGAAGAAAGCACTTTCAGGCCGCAGCACCGGACTTCCGTCACCCACCAATGCTTTCCCCTTACTAATTTTCCAGTTCTTCCGGCGGTAATGAATGATGGCAGCTTCATCACAGGTAAATTTGGTCAAAAACACGCGGGATATGCTTCATTTTTCCAGGAAAGCACATCCGGCAGAACCAGAACATTATCCCCCACTTTTTACAAGTCAATGAAAAACAAGTCTCCCTTTTCGAGGAAAAACACCCGTTCCATGATCTTAAAGCTGTTTTTTCCAAAATGGCGGACAAACCTTATCCAACCCTTTCCTCTGTACTGGCAACAAGCGGATTGAGCATCCGTTAAGCGCTTCCCCCATTTTGCCCAAAGCTAAATCAATGAAAAATAACAGGCTTGCGATGAAACATAAAAGACGGTCTTTTCTGTTTGCCCTGGTAATATCCCATTAACATATTCTTACAGAAATTTTTACTTTGACGGCGGATGCTCAATCCGTTAAACATAGTTTCCAGTTCTTTCTCAAGTTCTGAAGAAAAATTAGAGTACTTATGCAGGCGATCATTTTAGCGGCCGGAATGGGTAAAAGGCTGGGAGCGCTCACCCGGAACAACACCAAGTGCATGATTCAGGTCAACGGAGTGACGCTGATAGAACGCATGATGAAACAATTGGACCGCCTTTCCCCGTCTCTGGAAAAAATTGTAATCGTTACGGGTTATGAAGGGGAAAAACTCAAAACCTTCCTTTCCCGGCTGGACATTTCCACCCCTGTGGAATACGTGGACAATCCCCTGTATGCCAGCACCAACAATATCTATTCCCTGTACCTGGCCAAGGAACACCTGCTTCAGGACGATACGCTGCTCTTTGAATCCGACCTGATTTTTGAAGACTCCGTTATTGACGCCCTGCTCCACCATCCTTATCCCAGCCTTGCCCTCGTCGCCAAATTTGAAAGCTGGATGGACGGCACGGTCGTCACGCTGGATGAAGACGACAACATCAGGCAATTCATTCCCGGAAGCAAATTCTCCTACAAGAAAAAGACGGAATATTTTAAAACAGTCAATATTTACAAATTCAGCAGGGAATTCTCTCGGACCCATTACGTCCCCTTTCTTACAGCCTACAGCAAAGCCCTGGGCAATAATGAATATTACGAACAGGTGCTGCGGGTCATCGCCCTGCTGGACAAGCCGGAAATCAAGGCGCTGCGCCTCGGCGGCGAAGCATGGTATGAAATAGACGACATCCAGGACCTGGACATCGCAGCCTCCATATTCACCCCGGACAGGGAAGAACACCTGCGCCTGATGGAATCCCGGTACGGAGGCTACTGGCGCTATCCCCGCATCAGGGATTTCTGTTATCTGGTCAATCCCTATTTCCCCAACAAACGCCTCATGTCCGAACTCAAGGCGAATTTTGAACGCCTGGTGAGGGAATACCCGTCCGGAATGAGGGTCAACAGCCTGCTGGCGGCAAAATACTTCGGCATCAGCCAGGAATACATCTGCATCGGCAACGGCGCGGCGGAACTCATTAAGGCGCTCATGTCCCGCCTGGAAGGGAAAATGGGAGTCATCTACCCTACCTTTGAAGAATACCCCAACCGGCTGAAGCCGGATATGGTGGAGCCCTTCCATACCGCTTCCCGGAATTTCACTTACACGGCGGACGACCTGATGGAATTCTTTTCCGGGAAAGACATCGGTACCCTGCTCCTCGTCAATCCGGGAAACCCTTCCGGCTTCTTCCTGCCGAAAGGAGATGTGCTGCGCCTCTGCCAGTGGACAAAAACCCGCGGCATCCGCCTGATCGTGGATGAATCCTTTGTAGACTTCTCCTGCGGAATGCCGGACAATACGCTGCTGAAAGACGGCATCCTGGAAGAATATCCCCACCTGGCCGTGGTAAAAAGCATTTCCAAATCCTACGGCGTTCCGGGCCTCCGCCTGGGTGTTCTGGCCTCCGCGGACAGGGAACTGGCGGCATGGATAAAAAAAGACGTTTCCATCTGGAACATCAATTCCATCGCGGAATTCTACATGCAAATCTTCGGGAAATACGAGCAATCCTACGTACGAGCGTGCAACCGTTTCATGAAAGAACGGGACCGCTTCATGCAGGAACTCTCCCGCGTGCCTTTCCTGAACGTGTTCCCCTCCCAGGCAAACTATTTCATGTGCGAGGTCAAGCCCCCCATGAAAGCCCGCTCCCTGACCGGCCTTCTGCTGAAAAACCACTCCATCCTTGTTAAGGATTGCAGCCGGAAAAAAGGATTTGAAGGCAGGGAATTCATCCGTATCGCCGTCAGAGACGCAACCGACAACGATGCTCTGGTCCGGGCCATGCACGAGCTCTGTTCCATGCATTCAAACTAGTCATTAACTCTCTTTTTCCAAACGCCGTTTTTACTCTACCCCCCCCTACCATGCTGACAATTCCTCACGAAATTATTTCCTCCCTCAATATTTCTCCCCGGCAGGCAATCCAATGGGTAAAAGAGTCCTTCCATATCAAGGAGGAAGAACCTGTATTCCTTCCCCATAAAACAAGCATCGCCTTTGAAGAAGGAAAATTCATGAATACGATGCCCTGCATCGTCCCCGGCTTGAACGCCATGGGGGTAAAAATTGTAACGCGTTACCCGGAACGGGCCAAAACCATTAATGGGGAAATACTACTTTACGATTATCATACCGGAGAGCTTCTGGCTCTTATGGACGCTTTTTGGGTCACGAACGCCCGTACCGGAGCAGTAGCCGCCCTCGCCCTTCAAACATTCGCCAGACAGGATTTCCAGACAATTTCCCTGATGGGGCTGGGAAATACGGCCCGCGCCACTATGGCATGCATTCTGGCGTTATATCCTGAAAAAAACTTCACGGTGCGTCTTCTTTCCTACAAAACGCATGTTCCCCAATTCATTGAAGAATTCCAATGCCACAGCAATGTCCGTTTTGAAGAAGTGAAAAACATCAATGGCCTCATTGATGGAACAGATGCCGTCATTTCCTGCATTACTAATGCGGAGGGTATCCTTGCCGAAGACAGCTGTTTCAAACCAGGCATTACTGTTATCCCCGTACATACAAAGGGGTTCCAAAATTGTGATTTGTTTTTCGACAAGGTATTTGCCGATGATCGTGACCATGTTAAGAATTTCCGGCATTTTGAGCGCTTCCGTCAATTTGGGGAAATAGCTCCGGTGCTGGCCGGAAAAACAGCGGGAAGAACGTCTCCGGAAGAACGCATCCTCAGCTACAATATAGGGCTGGGCCTCCACGATATCGTCTTCGCCAGGCACATTTACGACCGCCTGATTAATGTTGAGGAGCAGAAGGAAAAATCTCCCTCCTTTCATTTCCGGCAAACGGCATGCCTGTCCTGATCAGCTGATTTCATCAACTCCTTCCCCACGCCTAAAACGGGAGGCAACATCAGCCATGAACATGGAATCCTCACGGGTCAAAAGACGGTTGCCGTGCTGGCAGCCATGAATCAGGCGCAAAAACGCGCCAAGTTCATAACGCAGCCCATCCCCTTCAAAATTGGCAAAATATTTCCTGTTGAGCCGGGTATCCTCAAACCGCACTTCAAACATCTCCGTCTTCCACCACGGCGCCGGCACATAAATATACCCCTCCGTTCCGGTAATGCACAAGTCCCCTTCCTGCTTGGCTCCTATGGCTGCCGTAGCGGTGGCTACTGCATTGGAATAAAGAAATTCCGCGCGCGTGAACACATCCACGCCCGTATGAGACTTTCTGCAAGTAACAAAACGAATCCTGCGGGGATCGGTTCCCAGAAGCTTCCCAATGACAAAGGCGGGATAGGAACCCAGTTCCGTCCAGGCGCCTCCGGCCTGCATGGGGTCATACTCCCTGGCAGCCTCATCCTCTATCAGCTTGGTAAATGTGGCGTCTACTGCCTTGATGGAACCAATAATGCCGCTCCCCGCCAAACTGGTCAATTGCTGGAAAGCCGGACAAAACGCAGTTTTAAGGGCTTCCAGCAAAACGACTCCTTTCTCCTCGGCCAGCCGGAACAGCTCTTCCGCCTCCTTCCGGGCAAGGGCAAGAGGCTTCTCGCACAATACGTGCTTCCCCCTCAACAGGGCCTTCCTGGCCATTTCATAATGGAGATGATGGGGGACGGCAATATAAACGGCATGAACCCGGTCCAAAAACTGCTCATATTCCGTATAATATTCCAGCAGAGCGTGAGACTCTGCAAAACGGCGGACTTTCTCCTTATTCCTTCCGAAAACGGCTGTTATTTCTATATTGCTGACATATTTGGACTCCCGGAGAAAACGGCCCGCTATGCGCCCATGACCTGCAATTCCCATATATACAATGGGATTCCGGGCGGAACGGAGGTCTGTTGAAGAAACGCCCTTGGTGCGTTCCAGGTAAACCACCTCACAATACTCGCGAAGATAGTCAAATTTCCCCGACCAGTCGGAGCCAATCACAAAAACATCCGCTCCGTACTTCCGTATGTCATGAATTTTCTGCCCTTCCAGTTCTTCCTTAATAATGAGATCCGCCAGACCGGTTTTCCGCACATTTTCCATGCGTTCCTCCAGACTCTCCATGACATTCAGTTTGCCGCGGCTCTGGTCGTAACTGTCCGTAGTCACGCCGACGATGAGCCGGTCCCCCAGTTTCCGGGCCCTCCTCAGCAGGTTCACGTGCCCCGTGTGCAGCAAATCAAAGGTTCCGTAAGTAATAACCGTTTTCATGGCATGGGCGCATCAATCCTTTTTCCGTAAACGTCAATGAAACGGTTGACCGCCGCCTCAAAGGGAACCTTCTCCACCATGGCCTTCACGGAAGGATGCTTGAACTGGATGCGTTCCGGATAAGACAGATAGTCGCCGTAAAAAAATTGCAGGTACTGGCGGGCATGGTTGGGCACGGAAAACATCATCCCCTCAAATTCTGCGGAGCCAAGAGGGAAGAACGTTTCATAGGAAAGGTGCGTGTTTTTTGTAAACGTAATGGCGGGAGAAAGAAAAATCCCGGGGGCTTCTTCTTCCCCGGCGGCTTCCCTTCCTTCCAGAATATCCCGGCGGATTTTCTCCTGAACCTGCTCATCGGTCATGTTCATCTCGGAACCTACCAGCACCACGTCTTTTTTAAATCCGCTCATAAGCCTGTCCAGCTTCCCATGCTGTTCCGGAGATGAAAGACTCTCTGCATAAAAATGATAGGGATACACATCAAGGTTGAGGGGGGTGCCTTCATATCCTAGTTGCAGAAAGGCGTGCCTGTTCCAGGTAAATCCTTCCTCACGGGGGAAAAGAACGGGAAGCAGTTCCAGCAGGCGGTCGAACTCCGGCCTCATCATGCTCACATCCAGATCATCATCCCACGGAATAAACCCCCTGTGCCTTACCGCCCCCAGCAGCGTGCCGTAATCCAGCCAGTACCGCAGCCCGTTTTCCCGACATCTGCGCGCAAAAAGGGCCAGCAAAACCGTATTGCCGTCCTGAAGGAGCCTCAACTTCCCCGTCGCCGGAGGAACCGAGGAAATGGGGTGATTATAAATCAGCAAATTGCGAATATCCTCCAGCTTCGCTTCAAGAGACCGGTCTTTCCTTCTCCTGCATTTCTTCGCCATTCGTCCGGCGATTTCCCGCAAACGGTAGGGAAGATTGCAAAGCACCATATATTTTATATGGCTTATTTTACTCATATCATGTTAGTTGAAAAATTAATCCGGTTCCAAGGAAACGGCAAAGCATTATTATTAAATGCGGAAAAATGGTAACACACACATTGATCTATACAATATTTAATTACTCCGTTCTCAGATGGAAGAACCACCGTGGCATCCCGGCAACAGTCTTGAAAAATATTCCCCCGCTCAGAATAATGAAAAAGAGGAAATTTTAGTCCACCGTCATGCACGGCTCTTTAAAACAACGGGGGGAAAATTTCCGGACATCTTCTCTTCATGGAAAACAGCGTTAAAACATAACCTTGTCCCGTGCGGAACGGCCATAGGCCGTATCGGGATATTTATCCGCAGCTTCCTCCCAATACTTCCGGGCCCTGTCCGGGTCATGGAGCTGGGAATCGTAAATGGCCCCTATCTTGTACAGGAACAGAGCCCGGTCCTCCTTGCGCCATCCTCCGTATTCCATGCCTTTCTGAAGGACGTTGACGGAATCCGCGTACCGGCGCATATCGTTCAGCAGGCTGGATTCCATAAGCCAGGAACGCACCAGCCCCGGATTCTCCTTCCGGTAGCGTTCCAGCAATTCCAGAGCGCCCTGGGGATCCCCGGAATTCAGCATGCGCCTGGAAGCCTCCACCAGCACTTCCTCATCCGTAGTAATATTGGAGGAATACAGCGTCTTGGTCACCAGCTCCCCCATGACGGGCAGCAGATGCCTGATGACGAGCCACACTTCAAAGGCAATCACCGGAACCAGCACCAGCAGGGATTGCAGAGGGGAAAGGGGAATGGCCTGCGCCAGGAACATAAACAGGCCCAGCGGAAGCAACACCAGCAGCAGCCGTATAAACATGCGCCGGGCCAGCAGAAAAATCATTTTCAACATGGCAGGGGATTCAAGGGAAGGCGGGGAGGGGGCATGCGCCCCCGGAAAGGGGGAACGCTTCCGCGGCCCTTCCCGGTGAAAGGGCCGCGGAGCATCCGCTTAAAAACGGTAAACGGCTTCCACGCCCACGCGGATGCGGAAGTCCTCAATCGCGTTCATGCCGGCGTAGCGGCGGATTTCGGAACGGGTGTTTCCCGCCCAGTCAAGCTGGATGAAGGGAATAATCCGGAACCCGCGGCTGGAGTCCACACCCGTTACGCGCACGGGAGCCGCCAGCTTGATGTTAACCTGGTCAAACCCGGCTACGCCGGGCCCCCAGTAACTGGAAGAATAACCTGTTCCGGCGCTCAGTTCCAAATCCACCTTTTCATGAATCAGGCCGCTCCAGCGCTTGCCCGCGTTCAGGTCAATGCGCCAGCCGATCATGCCGTAAAAGCCGTACTGCACATCCAGGGAGCCAAAATAGCCGTGGCCCGGATCGTCATACGCCAGCCCCGCCGTGACGGACTGGGCGAGGGAATGGGGAGCCTTCCCCATGTGCTTGCTCAAATACCCCGGGAGGCCACCGTAATTCAACTCATACCCGCCCCGGAAGGAAAGATTGGGGAACAGCTCTTTGACAGCCTTCCAACTGGCGTCAAAGGCGTCCTTGTCGCTCAGCAGCCCGTCGCAGAAAGCCATGTATTCCGCGCCGATTTCCTGCTTCCAGTCCCTGACCAGGTTGAGGTTCAGCTCGCCGCCGATGTTAAACACGCCGCTGCGGTTCAGCACGGAGGAAGCCACCACGTCTTTATAGGCATACCGGGAATCATAGCCGATGTGGGCCGCTCCGCTGATAGTATTGTTATAGGAACTTGCGGGCCGGGGGTCATAACCGTATCCGTCATAGGCGACGGCGGAAACCGCGGCCAGGGCGGAAGCCGCCAGGAACAGGGCTGTTGCTTTCATAGTAAGCTTATCTTAACCATTTCCCGCCCTCCAACGCAAGAAGAATCCCGGCACGGCACGGAGAAATGGACAGAGGCCCTCCGGGAAAAATGCCATGAAAAAAAGACAGGGTCTCTCTTGAAAAAAATCCCCCTTTTCCCTACGATGGAGAGGTCATGGACTGGAACGCTGAATGGTACGAAAACAAACACGATTTTGTCGCGGAATACGGCAGGGGTCTGCTCTCCTGCGTACCGGAAAATCCAGACCAGTCCATTCTGGACCTGGGCTGCGGAACCGGTACGCTGACGCACGCCCTGCTGGAAAAATCGTCCTCCGTCACCGGTCTGGACTCCTCTTCGGAAATGATAGCAAAAGCCCGCCGGCTCTATCCCGGCATGGACTTCCGCGTGCTGGACGCCCGCCTCATGCCCTGGCGCAACAGGTTTGACATCGTTTTCTCCAATGCGGCCTTCCATTGGATACCGGACCATGGGACTCTCTTAAATGCCGTTTCCCGCGTCCTGAAACCGCAGGGGAAACTGGTCTGCGAATTCGGAGCCCGCCTCAATATTCTCCGCATCAGGGAAGCTTTCCGGACAGCCCTGGAACGCAGGAGCCTCCCGTACACAACGCGTTTTTACTTTCCCGCCGCGGAAGAATACGGCAGCGTGCTGGAACAGGCAGGGCTTCACCCGGAAACAATGAAGGAATTTGACCGCCCCACGCCGTTGAAAGACGGTCCTGACGGCCTGCGCAACTGGGCCGTCCAATTCTTCCGGGAAGACTTGAAAAACCTCCACGAAGAACAGCGCATCCAGATTTTCAAGGAAATGGAAAATTCCCTGAAAGATGAGTTATGGGACGGTTCCCAATGGGTGGCGGACTATCGGCGCATCCGGGTGACGGCAGCCAGATAATCCGGAGCAGGCCCCACAGGAAAAAGAAAACGCGCGGGCATTCCGGATACGCTGATAATGCTTGAGCCTCCTCCGGGCATTTTGTACAAAAGCCGCCAATGAGTACGTTCACTCCTTTTGCGGAAAAGATGGAGTCCGCCGGCGTTTCAGCCGCGGCCGTCAACGCTTTCTCCCGTTGTTACGAAGCCCTTGTTTCCAACCACTCCGGCATGATTCCGGAAACGGACATCCTGCCCGCCGACCAGGTGGAAGACTGGCGGGACATCACGGCCTCCACCCCTGCGGCGGACAAGGACCTGATTTCCCGGTGCGTCTGCATCAAGCTCAACGGCGGCCTCGGCACGAGCATGGGCCTCCAGAAGGCGAAAAGCCTGCTGAAAGTAAAAGGAGAGGATACGTTCCTGGATTTAATCGTCAGGCAGGTGAAACATCTGCGCTCCCTCTCCGGCACGCCTGTGCGCCTTCTGCTGATGAACTCTTTCTCCACCAGCGCGGACACGCTGGCCTACCTGGAAAAATACGCGGCGGACGGCTTTGCGGACCGCGCCGAAGTGGAGCTGATGCAGAACCGCGTTCCCAAAATCCTGGCGGACGGCCTCTCCCCGGCCAGCTGCCCGGAACAGCCGGAGCTGGAATGGTGCCCGCCCGGCCATGGGGACCTGTATCCGGCCCTGCTGGGGTCCGGCTGGCTGGACCGCCTGCTGGCGGATGGCGTTAAATACGCCTTTGTCTCCAATTCCGACAATCTGGGCGCCCAGCTTGACATGAACTTCCTCCGCTGGTTTGCGGAAAGCGGCGCCCCCTTCGTCATGGAAGTCACCCGCCGCACGGAGGCGGACAGGAAAGGCGGCCACCTGGCGGTCAGGAAATCGGACGGCCAGTTGATTCTGCGGGAAGTGGCCCAGTGCCCGGATGAGGATATTCCTGAATTCCAGAACATCTCCAGGCACCGCTATTTCAACACCAATACGCTCTGGATACGCCTGGACGCCCTCAGGGAAATTCTGGACGCCAACGGCGGCGTGCTCCCGCTGCCCATGATCCGCAATAAAAAGACGCTCAACCCCCGCGATCAGGAATCCGCCCCGGTGTACCAGCTGGAAACGGCCATGGGCGCGGGCATCGAATGCTTCCCGGGCGCCAGGGCCGTCAATGTCCCGCGTTCCCGTTTCTTCCCCGTCAAGACCACTTCCGACTTGTTCCTGCTCCGTTCGGACGCCATCTCCGTGGATGAACACGGCAACGTGGCCCTGGCTCCGGAACGGCAGGGCAATACCCCGGTGGTGGACCTGGATTCCAAACTGTATAAGCTGGTGGATTCCCTGGACGGGCTGGGCCTGCCCTCCCTGACAGGCATGGACAAGCTGACCCTGCGCGGACGCTTCCACTTCCAGGACGGAGCCGTTCTCCGGGGCACCTTGCTGATGGAAAACGACTCCGACGAAACGAAGGAAATCCTCCCGGGCGTCTATGCCGGAGCCTGAACGCCATCTTCCCGCTTCCGCGCCCCGTCCGGTTCAGGCCGGTCTGGGCGTGGAGGACATCCGGCACATTCCCGTCCGGAAACGGGAGCTGCGCTTCACCCGGAACCGGTCAGGCGCCATCCTGACGGCGGCGGGGTTCCTTCTGGCAGCCACTGCCGCTTTCCTCCAGCTCACGGGATATGATACAATTACCCCGTATTTGCCCGCCCCCCTGTGGGCCATGCAGGCCGCGGCGCTTGTTCCCGCCGCCCTCTGCCTGGCTGCGGGGAGCCGCTGCCTGAAACACGCGGCCGTCATCGTCACCCCGGTGGGAGTGGAAATCCTGCCGTTCCTGAGAACGCAGCGCACCATGCAATGGTTCTTCTGGCAGCAGATTCGCTCCGCGGACCGGGAAGGCGGACGGCTGAACCTCCGCCTGACTGACGGATCAACCGTTGCCGTCAGCCTTCGCCCCATGACGGCCGCCAGCCGGGACATGCTGGCCCATGCTGTCCGGCAGCGCGTTAACACCCTGCAATCCTCCGGCTATGGTCAGGCCTGAAAAACTGGCAGCTCTCCGGGAACGGATGGAGGCCCTGGGCATCCGTGAACAGGATCTGGAGGAAAGCTTTGTCCGCGGAAGCGGGCGAGGCGGCCAGAAAGTAAATAAAACCAACAACTGCGTTTACCTCAGGCACACGCCCACGGGCATCGCCGTCAAATGCCATGCGGACAGATCCAGGGAACTCAACCGCTTTCTGGCGCGCAGGGAACTGTGCGATGCTGTGGAACAAACGCAAACGGGCCGATGCGCCGCAAGAGCCCGCGTCATCCAGCGCATGAGAAAGCAGAAAGACAGAAGGAGGCGGAGGCGTTCCGCCCCTGCCCCCTCTCCACCGGACAGCGAATAACGGAACGGAAATCCGGAATCTCCGCTAGGAACGCGGAAAAACCTCCCGGTACTTCTCCTTCAACATGGCGAATACATTATGGGGGACATAGCGGCTCACCTGGCTCTCCCAGCCTTCCGGCCCAATCAACCCTTTCACCATGCTGGAGGACAACTCCGCCGTATCCCGGGGAGGCATCAGGAACACCGTGCACACCTTGGGGGCCATATCCGCATTGATATGGCGCATCACGCGTTCATACTCGTAATCCTGCGTGGAACGGATGCCGCGCAGCATGAACGTAGCCCCGTGTTCATTGGCGAAATCCACCAGAAAGCGGTTGTGGAACTCGGCAATGCGCACATCCGGCATGTCGGAAAGCGCCACCCGCAGCATATCCATGCGTTCCTCATGGGAAAACGTATAACGCTTGTCCGGATTGTCGCCCATGGCCACAATCAGCTCATCAAACATCCTCGCGCCCTGCCTGATCATCCATAAATGACCATTGGTCAGAGGGTCGAAACTACCGGCATACACGGCGATGCGCTTCATTCGTGCCATCCTATACGCCCTCCGGAGGAAAATACAACCCTTTTCCATGCGGCGGAACATTCCTTCACGTTCCAGGCCCGCTCTTTTCCCGCCATCCCTGCTTGACGAGCCAGCAGGAACGCAGCAACCCACGGCACAAACCGCCTGCGGCACGAACGCGTGGCGGCCTTTCCCCGGCCCGCCGGAATAAAACCGGGCTGACGGGAAAACGGCCCATGCGGCACGGGGAAAATTTTCATCCCCCCGGCTTGTCAAGGGACCGTATTTTTTGCATGATGCTTCTCCGTTATGCAGAAACGACGCGTCGTCATCCTGGGCTCCACCGGTTCCATCGGAACCAGCGCTCTGAAAGTCGCCCGGGATATTCCGGACAGAATGGAAATCGTGGGGCTGGCCGCAGGAACCAGCGTGGAGGCGCTGGCCCGCCAGGCGCGCGAATTCAACGTGCGCAGCGTATGCATCTTTAACCCATCCGGAGCGGACGAGCTGGCGCGCGCGCTCCCCGGCGCGCAGGTGGAAACGGGAGAAGAAGGGCTGTGCCGCCTGGCGCAGCTCCCGGAGGCGGACATGGTGTTAATCTCCATCGTGGGAACCGTCTCAAGCCCGCGCTGGCCGCTATTGAAGCAGGCAAGGACCTGGCCATCGCCAGCAAGGAAATTCTGGTCATGGCCGGGCAAATCGTCATGGAAAAAGCCCGCCGGGCCGGTGTGCAGGTGCTTCCGGTGGACAGCGAACACAACGCCATTTTCCAGTGCCTGAACGGCAACCACGGCGGCCCGGAAGCCGTCTCCCGCCTGATTCTGACGGCCTCCGGCGGACCCTTCCGCACCTGGAACAGGGAAGACCTGGAACACGTTACGCTGGAACAGGCCCTCAAGCATCCCACCTGGAGCATGGGCCGCAAAATCACCATAGACTCCGCCACCCTGTTCAATAAAGGGCTGGAAATGATTGAGGCTCGCTGGCTCTTTGACGTTCCCATGGAAAAAGTGGACGTCATTGTCCACCCGCAGAGCATCGTGCACTCCATGGTGGAATACCGGGACGGCACGGTGCTGGCCCAGATGAGCAGCTCGGACATGTGCTTCCCCATCCAGTACGCCGTCACATGGCCGGACCGCGTTCCCAACTCCCTGAAGCAGCTCAATTTCGCGGAAATCGGCCGGCTGGTGTTTGAGGCCCCCCGCACGGATGTCTTCCCCGCCCTGGACCTGGCGCGCAGGGCCGGAGCCGGCAACAGCACCCTGGCAGCCGTTTACAACGCCGCCAATGAAGCGGCGGTGAATGCCTTCATCCACGGCCAAATCTCTTTCCCCGGCATCTGGAAACTGGTGGAGGCCATCATGGACGACCACACCCCGGCGGATCCCCGCGGGGAACTGGCCCCCATTCTGGAAGCAGACCAATGGGCCAGGAGGCGCGCGGCGGAACTTCTCCCATCCTTTTCCCGCCCCTGCTGACGCCATGACCGCCCGGACTCCCGCCGGAACGCCTCCCCCGGCCGCGCGCATCACCATTCTGGATATCCTCCGGGCTCTGGCCCTGCTGGGCATCGTCATCGTCCACACGCACGACCACTTCAACCTCTATCTCCCCATGCCCCCGGCGGAAGGATGGCAGGCTGCGGCCAACAGCGCGGCGGACTGGGCCTATGAACATCTCTTTGTCAGCAAATCCTTCCTGCTCTTCTCCTTCCTGTTCGGACTCAGCTTCTTCATCCAGCTGGACAGGCGGGAGCAGCAGGGAATCGACTTCCGGAAACGCTTCATGTGGCGCCTGACGCTCCTGTTCCTGCTGGGTCTGGCGCATACCCTGTTCTATGACGGAGACATCCTCACCCTCTTCGGTACCCTGGGCTTTGCCCTGGTCATGCTCTACAAATGCGGGACTCCCCTGCTCATCACCCTCTGCGCCCTGTGCCTGATTCAGCCGGTCATGCTTATGGACCTGCTGAACCATGCCGGGCTGGCGGACTGGTGGCCCCACTCCTCCGGCTGGTTCCATACGGGCTCCCCGGCTGCGGGCCCCACGCGGGAATTCCTGTACGCCCACGGCAGCTGGGGTCAGGCGGCCCTGTGGAACCTGACGCAGGGCCAGGCGGGCAAATGGCAGTTCTTCCTGCTCAGCGGCCGCCTCTGGCAGACGCTGGGCCTCTTCATCCTAGGCATGCTGGCGGGCAGATGGCGCGCCTTTGAAGACGCGCCCAACAAACGCAGCCTGTTCCTGCGGACGCTGGGCGTGGCCGGGCTCCTGTTCCTGGCTTTGCTGGCAATGCGCCTGTACCTCATCCCGCAGCTGGGCGCCCCTCTGGAAGCGGACGCAGCCCGTCTCCTGCACCCATGGGAAAACCTCCGCGGCTTTCGTCTCCGCCGCCGTCCTGCTGTTCACCCATCCCGGCCTTCCCCTGCCCACCCGGCTGCTCAGCAGCGCCGGCAAATGCACGCTGACCTGCTACGTCACCCAGACGCTGGTCTTCACCTTCCTCTTCTTCGGGTGGGGGCTGGGCCTGGCCCAGGACATGGGACCGTGGCCATGCCTGTGCGCGGCCGTGGCCGTCTTCCTCCTCCAGGCATGGGCCTGCCGCCTCTGGCTAAGCCATTTCCTGTACGGCCCCCTGGAATGGCTCTGGCGCACCGCCACCATGTGCCGCATGCAGCCTTTCTGCAAACGGATGTCCAAAGAAAATTGAGATATTATTCACCTTCTTCCCGTTCCATCCCGATTTCTCCGAACGTAGGAGGAATAGAACGCATAGCCTCCTGCGTCCGGCCCGGAATAAAACCATTCCTGCCCTTCAGGAAGTGAGAACGATGCTTAAATACCCGGCAGCCACGAACCGACACCGTATCCCTGGTACCTAGGATACACCAGCAGGTAATGGACATAAGCCGTCATGGTTCCGTCATCCATGACGGCTACCAGCCCCGCCAGTCTGTTCTCATCCCAAGCGGAGAACACAGCCTCGTAATGGAGCAATACCTTCTCCAGGCGTTCCAGACGGTTTCCAGATTCCCATTGAACGGAAAGAAACAATTCCTCCAGTGCCTCCGGGAGAATTCCCCGGGTCTCTATAGAAAAGCATTCTCCCGTAAAAAAGGCTTTCCGCCTTATAAGGGCGGAAAGCCTGAAAAAGAAAAAATGCCGTTTTACTCGTCGTCTTCCGCATCAAAGGCGGAGTCTTCGGAATCGAAGTCCTTATCCAGGTGGGCGGTGAATTTCTTCACGCGCTGCTGGGCAGGGAGCGGGGAAAGCACCATGTGCATGGTGTTGCCGGCCAGGCGCGGGGCCTGGTCCACCTGCGCCATGGTCTTCATGTCCGCGATGACTTTGTTGAAGACGTCGTAGCCAAGCTCCTGGTGGGCGTTCTCACGACCGCGGAAACGGAGCTGGAAACGGACCTTGTGGCCATGATCCAGAAAGCTTTCCGTACGGGCCATTTTCACATTATAGTCATTGGTATCCGTACCGATGCGGAGCTTGATTTCCTTAAGCTTGACGGTTCGGCTCTTGTTGTTTTTCTGGAGCTTGGCCTGCTGGTATTTGTACTTGCCGTAATCAACCACGCGGCATACGGGCGGATCGGCATTGCCGGCCACTTCCACCAGGTCCAGCCCCAGAGCCTTGGCTTTTTCCAGCGCGTCGCGCGTGTTCATGACGCCCAGCTGGTCGCCGTTGGCAGTCACTACCCGCACGCGGGGCGCGCGAATCCGTTCATTGATCCGAGTCTGATCGCCGCGGTCACGGCGGCGATTTCCGTCATTATTCTTCGTTGGCTTGGTTGGCACGTCCGGATACTACTAAACTAAAAGGAATAACTTGGCAACTCAAATCACGGGAGAAATATGACGCTCCGCGATTTCCCGGGCTACGAGGTCCGCGAATTGCTCAAAGGGCATCGCGCCCAGGTCCCCCTTGTCCCGGTGGCGGACGGAGATGGTGCCGTCTTCCGCCTCCCGCTGGCCGAGCACCAGCATGTAGGGAACGCGGTCCAGACGGGCATTGCGGATTTTGGCGCCTATTTTGTCCGGCGTTTCATCCACCGTGACGCGCACGCCTCTGGCGGCCAAGGCGGTTCGATGCGCGGCGGCCACATCCGTCACCTTGTCGGAGATGGGCAGCACGCGCACCTGTTCCGGGGAAAGCCAGGTGGGGAATTTGCCTTCAAAGTGTTCAATCAGAAGCCCCGTGAAGCGTTCCATGGAGCCGAAGGGGGCGCGGTGCACCATCACGGGCCGGTGCGGCTTGTTGTCCGCTCCGGTGTAATGGAGGTCAAAGCGTTCCGGCAGGTTGTAGTCCACCTGCACGGTGCCCAGCTGCCATTCGCGGCCGATGGCGTCGCGCACGATGAAGTCGATCTTGGGGCCGTAGAAGGCGGCTTCCCCAGCTTCCTCGCTGTAGTCCGCCCCCAGCCATTCCGCGGCTTCCCGCAGGGCCTGTTCCGCTTTGTCCCAGTTTTCCGGGGAACCCACGTATTTGTCGCTTTCCGGGTCGCGCATGGAAAGGCGCACGCGGTAGTCAGTCATGCCCAGCGTGCCGAAAATAGTTTTCACAATGCCCAGGCACTGGCGGATTTCCCCGGCCAGCTGGTCCGGCGTGCAGAAGATATGGGCGTCATCCTGCGTGAAACCGCGCACGCGCGTCATACCGCCCAGCTCTCCGCTCTGTTCCCAACGGTACACCGTGCCGAATTCCGCCAGCCGCACGGGAAGGTCCCGGTAGGAGTGGGCGTCATTCGCGTAAATCTTGATGTGGTGGGGGCAGTTCATCGGCTTGAGCATATAGCCCTCAATGGTGCCGGTGGCCAGGCCGTTGAACAGTTCCGCGCAGGAAGCCCCCTCCTGGCTGAGTTTTTCCATGGCGTCCCGTTCCGGGATAGGCGCGTACTGGCTTTCCTGGTAATACGGGAAGTGCCCGGATGTGCGGTACAGGTCCAGCTTGCCGATGTTGGGCGTGTACACCTGGGAGTAGCCCAGCTTGTCCAGCTCTTCCGTGATGAAGTCCTGCAGGGAACGGCGGATGAGAGCCCCCTTGGGCTTCCAGAGGATGAGCCCCTGCCCCACGGATTCGTCAATGCAGAACAGGCCCAGTTCGCGGCCCAGTTTGCGGTGGTCGCGGCGCCGCGCCTCTTCCAGCCGTTCCAGGTGTTCGTCAAGCTGGGTGCGGTTCGGGAAACAGGTGCCGTAAATGCGCTGGAGCATGGGGCGGTTTTTGTCCCCCTTGTAGAAGGCGCTCGCCACGCTCATGATTTTGAATGCCTTGCAGTTGCCCGTGCGGCCCACGTGAGGACCGGCGCACAGGTCCGTAAAATCCCCGTTTCGGTAGAGGGAAATCTCCTCGTCTTCCGGGATGTCGTTCAACAGGTCAATCTTGAAGCGGGAAGGCTCACTGCGGGGGCCCAGGGCGCCCAGCTCCCCGGATTCCGCCATCTTCATGGCATCCGCGCGGGAAATGACTTCCTTCTGGAAAACCTGGTTTTCCTTCACCACTTTTTTCATCTCCTCCTCAATGCGTTCAAAGTCCTCTGTGCTGATGCGGTGGTCCAGCTCCACGTCGTAATAAAAACCGTTATCCACGGCAGGCCCGCCGGCCAGCTGGGCATCCGGCCAGAGGCGGCAAATGGCCGTAGCCAGAACGTGCGCGCAGGAGTGGCGCAGCCGTTCCAAATCAGACATCTGTTGGCGTTCTTCAAGAGTCTTTCTTTCCTTGTGTTCGGACATACGCGCATCAGTAAACCTCTCTTAAACGCTGTTGGCAAATGCAAAAAGACCTTCTTCCCGAAAATTCAAGGCATGAACGCCGCGGAAAAGCCCTTTCCTCCGGCTTCCGGACTCTTCTTCCGGGACGCATCCTTCCCCCCTTTTCGTTCGCTTTTCCCCGGAGTTCAGGGTTGTCCGCCCTGCGGCAACAGCCGCGTCAACATTCCCAACGAATGATTTACACCCGCAGCCGTTTATGCCATAGTGGCGGCCAGCGGTCATGAACATCCTCCCCCTCTCCCTTTTCTGCCTCTGCCTCTGCTGCGGGTTTTCCCGGGGCGGCCAGCCGCCAGAGGGCGCTCCTGTCCGTTTCCGGATCAATATGGATCAGGCTGCGGAAAACAAGGCTCCGTCCACGGGTCCCGTTCCGGACCAGAGCACACCGTTGAACGCGGCCAAACTGCTGCTCCGCGCCCTTCAGGAAAAAACGGACTGGAAACACGAGCCGTACAAGTCATTGCCCGCCACTTCCCCCTTTGTAAGCCAACTCAGGCTGAAAAGCATCCTTTCCCGCATGGAGGCGGTTCAGGGGTATGTCACCGGAGCGGCCCCGGAACGTCCGCCCTTTGTGGATGAAGACTCCATCATTGCCGAAGGCGACCTGGCAATGGCCTACATCCTGCTGCCGGACAAGGCCAACCCGTACGTTTATGCGGCCACCGCCGTGGCCCTGGTGAAAAAAGAAGGCCGGTGGCAGGCGTCCCTGACTCCCGGAAGCTTTGACAACACATTCCTTCCCTTTGACGACCGCATCCGGGGAGAAGCAGAAAAACTGTCCTCGGAGGCCAAGAAGAAAATTTTCGTCCTCGCACACCAGTACTCCGTAGCCGCCGTTAAAGCCGCCCTGGAACATATCAAGCGTTTCCGCCAGGAAAACGTCAAGGGAACAACGGACGACGAACTCAAGAACCTGCTCATCCGGGCCGTGAAGGGGAATAACCCGGCCCACATCGCCGCCCTGCTCGTTTCCCCGTATTATACGGAATCCGCCATTACCCAGAGCGCACGCCTCATTCCCGTGGTCAAGGCCATGCGCCTCCAGGACAGAAGGGAGGAAAACCGCTATATCCAGCCTACCCACCTCAGCTTCATGACCTTTCCGAATACCATCCTGGTTCCCCTGAGCCCCCATCCGGACGACCAGATGGCCCCGAACAGCCGTGAAGAGGACCTGCAGGAGGAAGCCAATAAAAACAACGCGAAGAAAAACGGCAAGGACATCCACAGCATCGGAGCCATGACCATCCTGCCGCCGCGCATGAGCATGCCGGACATAGACAAACCCGCTCTTATTTACCGCTATGCGCTGGAAAAAACCAAGGATCCCACAGACGGCCTTCCCGTCTTCAAGATGAACCTGACGGACGCTTTCGCCTCCTGGAATCTGAAACCGGACGAATCCACCACCGCCCGCATCATGGCGGATTTCCACCGGACGTATCCTCCGCTGTCCTTTCCCACGCCGGAAGAGGCCGTAACCGCCGCCGGCCGTGCCCTGGCGAAC
>OMAY01000574.1_pt1 | contig 21236 bp, 8 predicted proteins | sample 1673611 | NCBI WGS metagenome assembly OMAY01 (sample SAMEA103958117, study PRJEB25191) | human gut metagenome | biome: human-associated habitat [ENVO:00009003]; feature: intestine environment [ENVO:2100002]; material: feces | place: Germany | collected 2013/2015
TCGGGAGAATTGGATTGGGGGTTAGCCCAATCCGTATAATCTTCCGTACAAGCTCCTAAGGCAATTCCCATAAAGAGCGCACATGCAAATATCTGATTTTTCTTCATAATGTTTTTCCTTTAAAAATAAGATTATCATTCTGGTTATTTCACCTCACCTTTCTCTATAGCGTCTACACCCGGTGTACCGATAGTAAGATACAGCTTCTGACCGGCTGCAGGCTTAACACTATATTCTGCACCCATTGTTTCTTCCCAGCTATTAGGAATATTGTCATTACGCCAGAACAACGTACCGTCGAACAACGTAAACTCAGTACGCCACCACTCAAATTCTGCCACCTTCACATAAGCTCTCATCTCACCTCCACCAATAAATTCAGGTGAAACCCAAGCTTCGGTATCATCGGCCGGTGCCGTAAATTTCAATGCAGGATCAGAATCGGTCCAAGAGGAAGTTGCATTACCGATAATATAGAATGCAGCAGGATGTACATTCAATGTATAATTGATGGACTCACCGTCAATCTTAGCTTTGAAATAAAGTACATACCAGCCTCCATTGGCTACCTTAATGTTGCCACCATTATCAGACAGTCCGGCTCCGGCTACATCATTGTACAAGTTGATGTCAGCATAACCTAACCACTGTTCCGGATAAGTACCCCACTTGAACTCACCGCCATCAGGTATATAAACAACGGCAAAGTAGTTACCAGGCAAACCGTAAACAGGTGTAAACTCCTTCCAGGTTCCCCATGGTGCTCCGATGCTTGAACCTGCTACATAAAGTTTTTCGGGCAATGAAATGCTCGGTGCCTGATAAGTAGCTACTACCTGAAGCTTAATAACATTGGAATAGCAGTCGCCTTTATCCAATCCGTTTACATTAGCATGCAAACGTACATAAAGGTCTTTCACTTCGCCAGAAGGGTATTCCACTCCTTCATTAGCTTCCAGGAACATATTAACAACAGCGTCATTCAACCGACTACCGGAAATTTCTATGACTGTAGAAGTAGAACTCGTCACAACTTTATATACAGGATTTTCACCGCTAAAGTCTCCGAAAGAAATTTCCACATCATAATTAGTAACCAAAGGTATGCCTCCATAATCAGGCTGACTCGTAGTAAATATTACTTTATCAGCCGCCAATAGATCCAATACATTATTTGCAGCATTGGCAGGCATATTCAATACAAAGCCTGTAGTGTTTTCATGGAATGTAGGATTGCTGTCCATATCCTTTTCGCACGAAGTAACCAGCATCATGCACAGAACGGCGAGCAACATTCCTGATAATATTTTTTTCATAATCGTAATATGCTTTTTATTAGTTCTACAAATAAAACAGTTTAATATCCCTCGTTCTGATTCAGATTTTCATTACCTCTGATGTCATCAGCAGGAATCGGATATACTTTAAAATAATCAGCCACACTCTTACCTTCGGCTACACCACCTTTGAAATCCCAAATATATTTGTCACCGGTAAACAATCCGAAACGATTCAAATCGCTACGACGACGACCTTCCATATAGAATTCACGGCACCACTCATCAATAATAAACTGTTCTGTGATCGTTGCAGGTGTAGAAGCACCGGCACGAGAACGTAATACTTCGATATCGGCACGTGCCTGTTGCGGATCACCACTCAGACGGAATTTGGCTTCTGCACGAGTTAAGAACATCTCTGCATAGCGAATCAAAGGTATATCCACGTCAGGGAATTCAACGTGTGAAGTTGGAGCACCGTCTGTACGAATGTTACTCCATTTCACGATAGAAAGACCTGAGTTAAAGCCAGCAATCTGTTCAAACTCAATGCTACGCAATCCACCGCCACAACCGGAGTAAAAGAGTGCACGGTCATCATTAGCCTTACGCTGTACGTCCTTAGTTGTAGTTCCAGCAGCTTCGTCCAAAGCAATAATATCCGCTTCTGTAGCATTGTCCGGAGCTTTTTCTGTTGCTAACGGACAATCGTCCAAATTAGAGAAAAACTTCTTTACCAAAGCCGCACGAGCAAAGTTACAGCTCCAACCATTATTTGTACCCATGTAAGGCATACCGGTTATACGAGTTGAACTTACCAGATAATTAGCACCGCTATAGCACTTGGTCTTTACACCATCCTGACGGATAGGCAGAATAATTTCCTTCATAGCCTGCGGATTTTCGTCATTATCGGCCATAAATACCTGTTCATAACCTGTATAGCCATTCTTATCAGCCTTCGAAAGTTCATATTTTCCTTCCAGCAAATCGCAATAGTCAATTGCTTTCTGATAATCTTTCACTGCACCGTTGGTATATACCTCTGAGTTAAGAGCCAGACGGGCATGAAGCATATAGGCAGCTCCACGGTCGGCACGTCCAAAATTGGCGGTATTATTAAATTCGCCAACTTCTGCCATTTGAGGCTCTATCTCTGTCAATTCCTTATCAATCCAGTCATAAAGATCCTTACCAGCCTTTTCTACAGGCAGTTCGTAAATATCGTAAGTTGTCTTGAAAGGAGCTTTTCCCCAAAGATCCAAGAAATACCACAAATGGAGTGCACGGAGGAAACGTACTTCCGCACGATACAGTTTGTATTGGGGGTCTTCGGCCTTGTCTTCTGTATTCGTCAGATAAAAGTTACATAATGTTACGTCGAATGCCAGACGTTGGAAAGCCCATTGAACACGTGGAGAAGAAGACGTCCATTCGATGTTCGTAATCTGAGGAATGTCAGCATCGGTCTGCCAAGCCCATGCACACTCGTCGGTGCAAAGTTCCTGCAAGTTAAACGTTGTACGGTAAAAACCGCTTTCGCCTTCATCGCTACTGATATCACCATTACCAGCAGGGCCTCGTTGGCCGGTCAAGCCAAGCGTACTATAGATCTTGGCCAACAATTCCATATCACCATAAGAAGAGCTGGATTGCGGATCAATGGATGAAATATTCAAATCATTGACACACGATGTGGTTGCTCCGCCCATCAGAAGAGCTGCGAGAACCGTTTTCAGAAATATATGTTTCATATGTTTGTACAATTTAATAGATTAGAAATTAAGGCTTAAACCCAACTGTATGCTGAAAGGACGCGGATAAGGATTAGAGTCGATACCGCTTGACACTTCCGGGTCAATACCTTTGTATTTAGTGATGATAAACGGATTTTGTGCTGTAAGGAAGGCACGTCCAGAGCATGTTTCATGACCTGCTACCTTGAACAAAGCCGGGAACGAATATCCCAACGTAATGTTCGAGCATTTCAAGAAAGAAGCATTCCGAACAAAATAGTCACTCAGGTAGTTGGTGTTTCCAGCACCGATACCTGTAAAGCCCAGTTCCACAGCTTCGGGAGTTGTATTATGAAGTGTACTATTAGTATACAAACCAGCTTGACTGACCATAGCACGGTTGGACAGGAAGTCATAGTATACATAGTTACCGATAGAAGCACGGAACGCCATGCTCAAATCCCAATTCTTATACAGGAACTTAGTCGTAAGTCCCATGATGATATCAGCAGCCGGTTTCTTATAGAAATAACGGTCACCATCGTCGATACGGCCGTTACCGTCACGATCGACATACATACCTTCAATAGGTTTGCCGTTTTCATCGTAAACCTGCTGGTAAACGAAGAATGAGTTGGTTGCCTCACCTACCGTATTGGCCTGAATCTTTGTATTATTACCACGGCTGATCTTATCTCCGGCCCAAGTATAATATCCTTCGTCACCATCCACCAATTCAGTAATTTCATTGTGGTTCCATGAGATATTATAGCTTACATCCCATGTAAAATCTTTGGTAACAATCGGCTTAGCATTAATCGCAAACTCAATACCGTAATTCTTCAAAGAACCGATGTTCTTAGTCAACTGAGAACCGAACTGCATTCCAACAGGGATAGTTATTGAGTTCAACAAATCAGTTGTTTTACGGTAATAACCATCTACATTGGCAGTGATACGATTGTTCAAGAATGCCAAATCGAATCCGGCATTATAGGTAGTCGTAGTTTCCCATTTCAGATCAGGATTATAAGCCGACGGACGCATGGTGTTATAATAAATATCACCAAAAGGATAGAGAGCAAAAGAATCACTGGTTGTATAATGAGTTTCGTAACCAAAATCGGAGTTGATATCCTGCTGACCAGTCATACCCCATCCTAAACGCAGCTTGAATTCATTCCACCAAGTAAGGTCTTTCATAAATGCTTCTTCGTTGATCTTCCATGCCAAAGCTACTGAAGGGAAATACCCCCATCGGTTGCCTTCGGAAAAACGTGAGGAACCATCGGCACGGAACGTAGCAGTCAGCATGTATCGGTTAAGGAACGTATAGTTCAAACGTCCGAAATAAGATACCAGACTGTTATGAGTGGCCCAAGCCTGTTCTTCTCTCAGCTTCGCATCGTGAGGCTCACCAGTATATGGATCGGTACCTTGACCGTAGTTGTAACCGCTACGATGGAAGTGGCTCTCTTCACCACCGAGCATGATGTCAAAGTTGTGATCGCCTATTTCTTTAATGTACTGAGCATAAGCGTTGGCTGTAACACTATACTTATAAGTCTGGGTTACACCTACCCAACCATAATAGTTCGGGCTATATGCATATTTCGAAGTAACATCGTCCTGCTTGCTTTCAGTGTACTGCCCACCATAGCTGGCATGGAGAACCAAATCTTCGAAACCGTGAATCTTATAATCTACCTCAAAATTACCGGTAAAGTCGTTAGTAGCAGCTTTTGTATTCTTCAGATTCAGCAAAGCTACCGGATTTTGCGGAGCATTGGGATTATTGGTGTATTTCCAATCCGGATCAAAATCCTTGGGAGCCTGAGAATACTGATAGTATCCACCAAAGAAGGGAGCACGTTCGTCGCCCTCATCAAAATAAACCGGCAATGTAGGATCCATGCTAAGAGCTGCACCAATAGCACCACCCGCATCGGCATAGCGGTCTTTTTCATACATATACTTCGCATAAATCTTCATATTCAGATGGTTGTCGAAGAACGAGGGAGACAAGTTCAAACCTACGTTGGCACGACGCATCCATGAAGTTTCTACGATACCGTCAGAAGAATTATAACCCAAGCTCAAACGGTAAGGAATATTCTTCACACCACCCGATACCGATACATTATGACTATGCGAAATAGCTGTGCGGAAGATTTCATCCTGCCAGTCGGTATTGGCATTTCCCATACCAACTTCGCCAGCCTTGTCACCCCACAACTGTCCGACAAGATTACGGAATTCATTGGCATCCAGCACATCGTATTTCTTCTGAATCATAGAAACCGTCATATCACCGTTGTATGATACAGAAGGAGCTGCACCGCTCTTACCCTTCTTCGTGGTAATGATGATGACACCATTCGAAGCACGGCTACCGTAAATAGCTGTTGCAGAAGCATCTTTCAATACGGTAAAGCTTTCGATATCATTCGGGTTGATCATAGCCAACGGGTTACTCATACCGGTCGGCGTATTGTTATCGATAGTCAAACCATCGATTACAATCAACGGGTCGTTGGAGGCATTCAATGAAGAACCACCACGTACACGAATCTGGGCACCGGCACCAGGAGTACCGCCCGAAGTAATTACATCTACACCCGGAACTTTACCGACCAACATATCCTGAGCATTATTCGTAATACCCTTGCTCAGTTCATCGGGCTTAATGGCTGTTACTGATCCGGTCAAGTCATCTTTCTTTGTACGACCGTATCCCACAACAACCACTTCACTCAACAATTCGGCATCGTCCTGCAACGTTACAACCACCGACGGAGCAGCAGCAACTTCTTGTGTCGTATAACCAATGAAAGACACCACCAACGTGGCTCCTTGAGGAACGGTCAATGTAAAGTTACCATCCATATCGGTAATCGTACCATTGGACGTATTTCCTTTTTCAACAACATTAGCGCCTATCACACCACCCAGAGCATCTTTCACATGCCCCTTCACGGTAACATTCTGTGCATAAACGCCTACAGACAAGAACAACCCTAACAATAAGGGAAGAATCATTTGATAGATTCTAAGATTAACTTGCTTCATGCATCTAAAAAAATTAAAGTTAACAATATTAATTATTACTATTCTTTCAACTAAAAACTGTCATGCACCGTTTACATAGCACTCCTGACTATAAGACACAAAATGACAGAGGCAAATATATAGGTTATCGGATTATGTAAAGATACAGGAAGAGTTAAATGTCGAAATTGAAACATGCAAACGATTGCACCAGACGTGCAATACCTCTCACTGTATATGAAGTTACCAGCTTTTCAACCTCTTTTACAACACAGTCGAACAATGCTTGTACTGCTCGCGAGAGACACTTGCATTGCTCACGAGCCACACTTGCACCGCTCGTGAGCCACACTTGTGTTGCTCAACTGCATTGCTTGCTACATCGCCTGACAACGATTGTTACACCTCCTGACATTGATTACGATTCCTTCCTGCATTAATACCTATTTTCTCCGACCAATGTAGATGTTTACACTCGTAAAGTATCACTTCAGAGATACAAAGTAGTACTTTAAAACAGCCATAACAGACATCCGACAAGACAGTCAGAATGCGTACATACCCACAAAAGTTCTGAAACGTAGTTTTTTGCTTTCACGCTTTCACCGGATCACTATAGTCTGATTAACAAACAATTGCGGTGAAACATGAGGTTTCACCCACGTTTCACCGCAATTTCAAAAAACAGGATTACGACTGTGTCTGATCAGTCTTTCCAGAATAGTCCTTTCACTGTAAACAACTTGTATTTAATCACTTACATTGAAACATTACCGATTATATATCTTTCTTCCGGCGTTTCACTTCACTTCCAGCGTCAGCTTTCCTGCCTTCACCCCTTTGGCTTTGGCTTCGAACACCAGATTGCCCGACTCAGCTCCACTTTGTACAATAGCTGTCAGCTGACCACTGAAAGCATGCATACGGGGCAGATGGAAAAGATCGAGGCAGGTTGCATCGCCATTGGCAGCAGCACGGAAACTTCCCGCTCCTTTCACAGTGAAAGAAACCAGACGGTCGTCGGCCGGACAAAGATTACCATCCTTGTCTACTACCCGAACCGTTATATAAGCCAGGTCTTTGCCATCGGCCGAAAGTGCCGTACGATCGGCCACCACTTCCAGATGATGAGGTTTGCCCGCTGTACGTACAGTCTTTTCTTCCACCTTCTTGCCACTGTTATCGTAAGCCACCACTTTCAGTTCGCCCGGCTCGTAAGGCACGTCGGTCCACATCAGCCGATAACGGCGCTGCAACCACAACGAATCCTTTCCCTGCAAAGCACGAGCCTCATCGGCTGTCAGTTTTCGCTGCTTGCCATAGCTTTTACCGTTTACAAAGAGTTCAGCCTCGGGATAATTGGTGTAAACAAAGACCGGTGTATTCTCTCCTTCACGCCCTGGCCACGTCCAATGAGGCAGCACGTGCAGCGTATTGTCCCGCTTGTTCCAGATGCTGCGATACAGGTAGTAACGGTCTTTAGGCAGACTGGCCAGGTCGATGATACCAAATACCGAGCTGTGGCTGGGCCAAGCATCAGTATCGTAAGGCGAGGGTTCGCCCAAGTAGTCGAAACCCGTCCATACAAACTGCCCCAGCGTCCAGTCGTAATCGTCAGCCAAAGCAAAATCCTCATCGGGCACGTTCGACCACGAACAAGCTTCCAGGTCGTAACCCGACGACTGATGGTCGTCGTACATAGCCTGTTTCTTCAGTTCAGCCGGGAATTTATAGACTCCACGCGAGCTAACAGTCGATGCCGTTTCAGAACCCAGCACCAGATTCTGCGGCAGTTTCTCGTAAGACTCCACATAGCGGTGAGTGCGATAATTCAGTCCCGGCACATCGAGCATGGCCGCGAAGCCATTGGCCAGCACGCACGACACCTGATCCATACCGCACGTCACAGGGCGTGTCGGATCCTCGCGATGACAAATGTCTTGCAAAAACGAAGCTACCTTGTAACCTTCAGGACTGCATTGCGTAGGCACTTCGTTTCCGATGCTCCACATCACCACGCTGGGATGGTTGCGATACTGGCGAAGCATGTTTACCATATCCTTCTCGGCCCACTCCTTAAAGAAGCGGTGATAGCCGTTTTCGCATTTGGCAATGTCCCACTCGTCGAAAGGTTCCACCATCATCATAAAGCCCATTTCATCACAAAGTTCAACCAACTCCGGCGCAGGCATGTTGTGCGACGTACGGATGGCATCACATCCCATATCTTTCAACAGTGTCAGTTGACGGCGAAGAGCCGCTACATTGATTGCGGCTCCCAACGGGCCAAGGTCGTGATGATTGCATACCCCCTGGAACTTACGATGCTGGCCGTTCAGGAAGAAACCTTTGTCGGCCACCAACTCAATGCTGCGGATACCGAAACGGGTAGTATACTCGTCGGTCTGCAGCCCATCTACATAAATCTCTGAAACAGCCTTATATAAATAAGGTGTTTCGGCACTCCACTTTTTGGGGTTTTCTACGTTCATCGTTACCAGACCGGATTTGTTGGCGGTAGCGGTTGCCACTTGCTTGCCCTGTGCATCCACCAGTTCCAAATCGACTTTGCCACTGCCTTTCAAATCCAGATTGATAGCCAGGCTACCGTTTTGATAAGCTGCGTCCAAATCGGGAGTTACACGGATATCTTGAATGCGTTTTTTGTTGCGGGCATATAGATAGCAGTCACGTCCCACACCACTGTAGCGGAAGAAATCCTGGTCTTCCAGGTAACTACCGTCGCACCAGCGGAATACTTGGAAAGCGATCAGATTCTTCTGACCCGGTTTTAAATACGGAGTCAGGTCAAATTCGGCTTCCAGTTTGCTGTCCTCGCTGTAGCCTACATAACGTCCGTTTACCCACAAATACATGTTAGAGGTAACCGAGCCGAAATGAGCGATAATATCTTTTCCATTCCATGAGGCAGGAACTACAATTTCACGTCGGTAAGAACCAACGTGGTTGTTTTCTGTCGGCACTTCGGGAGGGTTGTTCTGGAACTGGTTGCGCCAGGCATAGCCTACGTTCACATAAATAGGATCACCGTATCCGTTCAGTTCCCATACGGCGGGCACTTGCAGGTCATCCCAGCCTTTGTCGTTGAAACCGGTTTTCCAGAAATCAGTGGGGCGGGAATCCGCATCCTTCACCCAGTTGAACTTCCAGGTTCCGTTCAAAGTCATGTAGTTGGTTGATTGTTTTTTGTTCGCTTTCTTAGCTGCATCTGCATTTTCAAAAGCAAAGTAGTTCGTGTGCATCGGCGCACGGTTTACCGCATTTATTTCCGGATTGCGCCATTCTTGGAAGGTCTGCGCACCTGCTGTAAGGGCGAGGACTGTGAACAGACCTGTCATAAGTTGTTTCTTCATGCTATTATTTTATTGGTTTTGTGCAAATATAGTGAAAATAATAGTGACCAATAGGACATAAATCGGGCAATATTTGTTATAATTATGAATGATTTGCGTTCTATTATAAAAAATTATGGCATTCTTGAAGCATATTTGGAACAGGTGGCAGAATTTACTGCATGATGAGAAATTAAAGCATAAAATATATGTGATTATTTTTGAGAGTGACACACCGATGGGAAAGTTATTCGATGTGGCGTTGATAGGGTTTATTGTCTTGAGTATTCTGGTGGTTGTTGCCGAGAGTATCAAGAGTTGGGATGCTGTTATCGGGCCTTATCTGCGAGTGTCGGAGTATGTTTTTACTTTCTTCTTTACGTTGGAGTATGTGTTGAGGCTTTATTGTTCTCCTAAACCGCGCAAGTATGCTTTTAGTTTTTTCGGTATAGTGGATTTGTTGGCTACCTTACCTTTATATATAGGCTGGCTTTTCGGCACGGCACGTTATCTGCTGGTGATCCGCACTTTCCGGTTGATTCGTGTGTTCCGTATCTTTAAACTTTTCAATTATCTGAATGAAGGTAATTTCTTGTTGCGCTCTTTGGTGTTCAGCAGTCGGAAGATTATTGTTTTTTTCTTGTTTGTACTGATATTGGTGACTTCGATCGGTACATTGATGTATATGATTGAGGGACAGCGGCCGGGCACTTCTTTCAATAATATTCCGAATAGTATTTATTGGGCGATAGTGACGATGACAACAGTAGGTTATGGGGATATTACTCCGGAAACTCCGTTAGGGCGCTTCCTTTCGGCCATTGTAATGTTACTGGGCTATACCATCATTGCAGTCCCCACAGGAATTGTTTCTGCGTCTATGATCCAGGAACATAGACGCAGGGTGGCCCTGAAATGTCCGCATTGTGGTAAGGACGGACATGAGGACGGGGCTGCTTATTGTAAATACTGTGGAGGAAAACTGGTAAATTGATTATGGAATGCTGTATGATAGAAAGTTATTCTATCACCCATCGCTTATCATGCGCCACCGTCTTTTTCGGATCATAAGTCATTCCTTCTTTGGTAGGGATTTTTATCACGTAAGTCCGCCCGCTATGGTTGGACAAGGATGTTTCCCGCAACCAGGGATTCATATTCTTTAATATGGCCAGATTGATTCCTTTGCTGCGTGCGAAACGTGCCAAGTCTGCAATTCCTTTCGTCACAGTGACTTCCGTATAGGGAATGGGCGGATACAAATCTGATGCGCGCAGACGGAAACCGAAAGTAGTAGGGGCACTGAACAATTGTTTGGCGGCAAGAATGCGGTACACATATCGGGCTGTTTCTTCTACCAGTTGCAAATCCAGCGAATCGTCCACATCCTGTTTAGCCAGTTGGCTGGCAATACGTGCCTGACCAGCGTTGTATGAGGCGGCAACAGCCACCCAATCCTTATATTTAGCATACGCGTCTTTCAGATAGCGGCAGGCGGCACGAGTCGCTTTCTCAATATGGTAACGTTCATCCACATTGTTGTTAACCTCCAGTCCGTAATCCCTTCCCGTACCTTGCATGAATTGCCATAGTCCGGCGGCTCCGGCAGAGGAACGGGCGGTGGGATTCATATTACTCTCTATGACCATCAGGTATTTAAAATCATCGGGGATTCCGTTCTCTTTCAGTATGGGTTCTACAATGGGGAAATAACGGTTGGCTTTTTTCAGCATTTGCAGGGAAGTACTGTGCATATAGGTGAATGCCAATAATTCACGGTCCATACGCTCGTGGCGGTCAAAGCGGCTCAAGTCAATCACTTTACCACAAAATTCAATGCTGGAGGGAACTTCGGGACTACTGTATTTCAATGCCGTAATACCTAAATCTTCTCGTATGATAGTGGTATCTTCCTGTTCCGTTTGGGGAGTAGCACAACTGCTGCTCACTAAGGCGGGTGAGGCGACTACAATGCAAAAGGCTGCCACAGCAGCCAGATTGATGGTTATTTTTCTCATTTTTCCTTTATTCGTTTTCATTCTCTTTTTCTTTTCCTCCCCGTCCGAAGTTACGATATTCGGTAGGGGTGAAGTTGGTACGTTTTTTAAATACCGAGAAAAAGTGTTCAGTAGAGGTATAATTCAATTCATAGCATATCTCTTTCACTGACATGGAACTTTCAATCAATAATTGTTTCGCTTTGCGCAATTTCAGCTCTTGGAAATACTTGGCGGGCGCATAGCCGGTGTATTCTTTGAATACTTTGCGGAACCAGGAATAACTGATACCTAATTTCAGTGCCAGTTCTTCCGGATCTATATCCTTGTACACATTTTCGTGCATGATGATTTTGGCACTTTCTATTTTTTGTGCCGCATTGTCCACCTCATAGCGTTTGTTCTGCGAGATAGCAAGTACGGCTCCCATAATGTGTAAAACAATGCCGGACAAATATTGTTGCGCTGCGGTCTTGTCTGCTTCCGCTACTTCCAGTGCACGGGCAAAAAGACTGGCCAGTTCTTCATTGATACCGATATCCAAAATCTGGTTTTCTTTTGAAATAAAGCTGTTTTTTACCAGATTGTCTATAATCGGACCTTCAAAACCGATGTAATATTCGTTCCATCCTGTTTTTTGCAGCGGCGCGTAGGTATGCCACTGTCCGGGAAACAGGAAAAGTATCTGTCCTTTAGATATGTCGACAGACGGAGTAGTATCGCTGGCGAAAGTTCCCCGTCCTTTAGTAATGTATACCAACTGATATTCATGCAGCACACGTCCTTTCTGGGCCGTGAAATAATAAGCGTCCGGGTGGTTGCGTGGTGGATAAACGCTCCCGGCCCTGATGGCCTGGAATCCGACGGTAGTCACCGACAAGCCGAAACGCTTGTCACGTTCATTGACAATTAGGTATTTAAAATCAGCGCCTTGGTCGTTGTAATGCATGTTTCTCTGTTTTAAAATTAGGTCACACTTATCGGCAAATATACAATTTTTTATCTTAACTGCCTCTAACCTTTTTGTCCTAAGTGTTTCTGGAGGTATAATTTTAGTTTCTTATGTATGCGGATGAGGGAAATTTAGAACAAATCTTATGGAATATTTGCTTAAAATGCTTTTTTTTGCGAATATTGCATCAAATCTTAAAGTTGAATCTATGCACTTTGCACACCGTAACTGTGAATATATTCTTGGAGTAATATATCTTTTGTGTTTTCCCGTTTGGCTTTGGGCTGATAACAAGGTCAATACCTATCATTTTAAATCTATTTCCACTTCGGTGAATTTTCCGACCAATGAAGTCCGGAAATTATTTCAGGATAGCCAGGGGTATATATGGATATCGACTTACAATGGCCTTTTGCGCTATGATGGGTATTCTATTGTGGTGTATAAACCCGATGGAGTGAATCATGGACGTTCCATTGATAGTTTTGTGAATATGGTGGCCGAAGACAAGGAGAATAATTTGTGGATAGGTACGCACAATGGATTATATGTATTGCATAAGGAAACGGATGAGATAGAAAAAATAATCAGTCCTTTGTTACAGGTAAGCAATGTGGAAAGTATTCTTTATGCAAGCAACGGGGACTTATGGGTGGGAAGCAACAAAGGATTGTTTCGCAGGAAAGCCGGCAGCCGTACTTTCGATTGTGAAAAAACTATGGATATAAAGTCTGTTGTCGAAGACCGGAAAGGTCAAATATGGATTGGTACTTGGGAACAGGGGTTGCTGCGTTATAATCCTCAAGAGGAATTGTATCATACTTACGAGGGGATTAACCCTGGTAATTCGGCGCATGTCATATTTCAGGATGAAGCCGGGAATATTTGGATCGGTACCTGGCGGTATGGATTGGTGAAACTCATTAATCCGTATGATCCGGAACATTTCTCATTTAAAACATTCCGGAACATCAAGGGAAATTCTCATTCTCTGTTGGATAATATTATCTACGCCATTGCTCAGGATAAAAATTCCGGAAAGCTCTGGATCGGTTCACGCAGTGGAGTCAGTATTTTGGAAGATGAATCGGGGGACGGGAATTTTACCAATATTGTTCCGGGCAACCTTCAAGGAGATTTACCTTTTAATGAAGTGAATTCTCTGTTGTGCAGTAAAGACGGGCTGATGTGGCTGGGTATGTTGGGGGGAGGTGTTTGTACTGTAAATACAAATAAGTTCCGGTTTAATTATGATTCTTTGGAGGCTTTGCGTGAGCATTGCCCTACCAGCTCTGTCCGCAGTGTCTATCAGGAGGATAATGGGAATCTGTGGATGGGAATCATGGGATTCGGTCTGGTTTTTTATGATATGGAACAGCATACCATTGTTCCTTACCGCTCTCATCCTGTATTGAAGAATATGGGATATACATCGACGGTCAATGATATTATTTATCGTAAAAGGACAAATGAATTGTGTTTTGCCACTTGGGATGACGGTGTGTGGTTCTATAACGTCAAAGCCGGGAAAGCACACGTGGTAAATACCGTAACCAACCCGGAACTGAGTGATATTTGTATTTATTCTTTGTTGGAGGATTCGAAAGGGAATCTGTGGTTGGGGACACGTTCGGGAGTGTTTATTTTGGATACGGAACAAAGGCTTCATTCTTTGAATGAACTGGTGACTTTGACAAATCAGGCATTGCCCCAAATTTCTATTTTCAAAATGGCGGAAGATCAAGATGGTTTTATCTGGATAGCGACTAGCAATGAAGGGGTATGGCGGATAGATACATCCGGAGAAACATATAAGGTTAAGTTTTATACGCCTTCGGATGGTACATTATCCACTATCGGGGCGATGAGTGTTTGTGTGGATGGATACAATAGAGTATGGGTGGGGTCGAATGGTAATGGACTCGATTTGTATGACCGGAAGAATGATCGTTTTGTTTCAGTCTTGAATGATTATTTCCGGAATGGAGATGTTGTTTTCAGTATGCTGGAGGATGATGAGCATACTTTATGGCTTACTACCAATGCGGAAATGTATCACATTGATATCCCTTTGGATGGTGCTGCACCGAAAATACATACTTACACGGTAGATGATGGTTTGCAAGATCACATGTTTAACCGGAATTCTTGCTTTAAGGGGGCGGATGGGAAACTTATCTTCGGAGGATTCCGTGGATTGAACAGCTTTTATCCTGATAAAATTGTTCAGGATACTGCTTATTCTCCGGTAGTGATTACAGATATAAAGGTACATAATGTATCGGTACGTACCTACCCTCTTTCCATCAGAAAGGGGATTGTTGCAAACAGGGCTATTGATTTTATTGATAAAATTGTATTAGGATACCGGGAGAATAATTTCAGTCTTGATTTTTCAATATTGAACTATATCAATCCTGAGTTGAACCGTTATTTATATCGGTTGGAGGGATATGACAAGGAATGGTTGTCCGTTGAGGCTGGACGTCGGTTTGCCTATTATAACAATCTTCCGGCAGGTACTTATACTTTTTGTGTAAAGGGAGCCAATCAGAATGGAATCTGGTCTCCGGATATGAAATGTCTGCGTATAACTATTCTTCCGCCGCCTTGGTTATCGTGGTGGGCTTATTGCCTTTATGTCTTGTTGTTCGTTTCATTGGCATGGTATACTTATCGGATTGTCAGAAACCGTATCCGGATGAAACAGGCCATAGAGATGGGGAAGATAGAACGGCAGAAAATGGAGGAAATCAATCATGCTAAATTACAGTTCTTTACCAATATCACTCATGAGTTGCTGACTCCGCTTTCTATTATATCGGCTTCGGTGGATGAACTGAAACAAGAAGTACCGGCAAGTTCGTCGGTTTGTCCTGTGATAGCTGATAATACTGTGCGGTTAATCCGGTTGATTCAGCAGATCTTAGAGTTCAGAAAAGTGGAGAATGGCAAGTTGCGGCTGAAAGTCTCGCATGGAAATGTCAGTATGTTCTTGAAAAAATCAGTGTCGGCTTTCGCACCTTTGGTTAAAAAGCAGAAATTGTCCATACAATTTGATTTGTCTGAAGAATATTCGGGATATTTTGATGTGGATAAATTGGATAAAGTGGTGTACAATCTGCTTTCCAATGCCGCTAAATATACTCCTGAAGGAGGAACTATTGTGGTGTCACAGGCTCATGATGAGGAAAGGGGAACTTTTAAATTGAGTGTGAACAATCCCGGCGAGTTGATTCCAAAAGAGAAGTTGGATCATATATTCGAGAGATTTTATGAAGGGGAGTATCGCAAATTCCATACCATAGGGACGGGTATCGGTTTGTCACTGACTAAAGACTTGGTATTGTTGCATCATGGAACGATACAAGTATTTAGCGATAAGGAGGAAGGGAATACTTTTGTGGTTGAAATTCCTATAAGACGTGAGGCTTTTGATGAGGATGAGGTAGACGAGAATACCGAAAATGTGGACTATGCTATTTTATCGGCAGATGAAATGGAGAATGTCTCGGAGATTGATATGTTGGAAGAGAAACCGGCAGCATCGACTATTTTGTTGGTGGAGGATAATGAGGAATTATTGGCTTTGATGGTTCGTCTGTTGCATGGCAAATACCATATTCTGAAGGCCGCCAATGGAACGGAAGCTTTGGAGATACTTGCCAAACAGGAAGTGGATTTAATTGTTTCTGATGTTATGATGCCCGAAATGGACGGTATGGAATTGTGCCGCCGGGTGAAGACTCAATTTGAGACCTGCCATATTCCATTGATTTTGTTAACGGCCAAGACTAGTGATGAAGACCGTGTGGAAGGGTATGAGTCTGGGGCCGATGGTTATATCTGTAAACCGCTCCGCCTCTCTGTCTTGTTTGCCAAGATAGATAACTTGTTGAAACGGCGCAAACGTATGGGGGTGGATTTCCGTAAGCAGTTGGTTTTTGAAGCCAAAGAATTAAATTACACCTCGATGGACGAAGCTTTCATTCGGAAAGCGGTGGATTGTGTGAATGCCCATTTGAGTGATTGTGATTTTGAACATGCACAGTTTATGGCGGAGATGGGTATGGCCCGGACTACACTAGCAGATAAATTGAAACTGTTGACCGGACTTACTCCCTCTGCATTTATCAGCAATGTCCGTTTGCAAGCGGCTTGTCGGCTGATAGACGAGAAAAGGAAAATCCGTATAGCCGATTTGGCGTATGCTGTAGGTTTCAACGACCCTAAATATTTCAGTTCCTGCTTTAAGAAGAAATTCGGACTTTCTCCTACAGAGTATATGATGAAGTATGATGGCTGATTATTACCGGAAATAGGCTCTATAGGGAATAAACAGCCTTTTTCCGGTAATAATTCTCCCTGTTTCTTTTCTGTTCCTCTTACTTTTGCTGGCAAATAAAACGAATTATCTTTATTTGTTAGACCTTTAAAAAAAGTATTATGAACATGAAAACTCTGACAGAAACCAGTACATTCCGGGTACTGAGCCTATTGCTGTGTTTCTGCTTCTTCATCCCTGCGATGAATGTGAGCGCTTCCAGTCTGCAAGCAGACAAGTTTAAAGTTTCCGGTATTGTAAAAGATGCCACAGGCGAACCGGTCATCGGTGCTAGTGTGGTTGAAAAAGGAACAACCAATGGAACGGTAACTGACTTGGATGGTAATTTTAATCTCTCGGTGGCTTCTAATTCTACTATTGTCATTTCTTTTATAGGATATTCCGATCAGGAATTTCATATTTCGAAAGACAATATGGTACTGAATGTAAATCTGAAGGAAGATACGGAAATGATTGACGAAGTGGTAGTAGTCGGTTATGGTGTGCAGAAGAAATCAGATGTGACCGGTTCTGTTACTTCAGTAGGGAAGGAGCGTCTGGGAAAACTTCCTGTGACGAATGTATTACAAGCTGTTCAAGGTGCGGCAGCAGGTGTTACTATTACACAAACATCTTCCATTCCGGGCGATGCGCCGGATGCTTTGGTGCGTGGCCAGAATTCCATCAATGCTAATTCCGGGCCATATATTGTTGTGGATGGTGTGCCTATCAGCAAGTCGGGAGGTACATTGAATGATATCAATCCGAATGATATTGAATCTATGGAAATTTTGAAGGATGCTTCGGCCACTGCCATTTATGGTACAAATGGTGCGAATGGTGTTATTTTGATTACTACTAAGCGTGGTACTTCCGGCAAGCCGACCATTCGTTATAACGGATATTTCGGGGTGGAGGATTTTTCTCATAAACTAGATTTCTGTGATGGTTCGCAAATCACTCAACGTTATAGAGATTATGTGTCACAGAATCCCGGAGAAACCATGTACAATGACTATGTGAAGAATGCATACGAAGCAGAAAATCAGGCCAATGGTATAGAGAACGATTGGATTGACGCTGTATCGCAAACAGGTATCATCCAAGACCATAACGTAAGTATCGGCGGTGGGGCGGATAATGTGAAGTATTACGTTTCTGCCGACTATATGAGTCAGAAAGGTGTGTTGAAAGGGTTCAATTACAAACGTTACTCCATTCGTACCAACATTGATATGAGTGTGACTGATTATATGAAGGTAGGGACTAATTCATATATAGTATCTCATAACCGTGACGGTGGGCGTGTTAACTTTCTGATGGCTGAGGCTATGTCTCCTTATGCAAAAATGTATGAAGAAGACGGCAGCTATTGCATCAATCCGATGTACAGTGAAACTTTGTTTACCAATCCGTTGATGTGGACTACTACTAATCCCGAACGCCGTCAGTGGAATATTAATATAAACGGTTATGCCGAAATTGATTTCGAAAAATTGATTTCTCCTCTTAAAGGACTGACTTATAAATTCAATGGCGGTTATGCATATATGCCCAAACGTTATAATAATTATGAAGGTAAGTCGGTAAATAATCAGACTGGTTATGCTGAAATAAAGAATGAAGAAACACAAAGTTATACCATAGAGAATATCCTTGCTTATAATCGTGATTTTGGAAAGCATCATTTGGATTTGACAGCTTTGTATGCCGCTTCACGTAAGAAATATCAACGTTCGCAAGCTATGGCCAGCAAATTTATTAATGACGACCAGCAGTGGCATAACATGGGTAGTGCGGAAACACCTAGCGTAGCTTCATATACCGACCTTTATACTACTGTTTCACAAATGGGACGAATTAATTATTCTTATGACAGCCGTTACTTGTTTACATTTACAGTGCGTCGGGACGGTTCTTCTGTTTTCGGTGATAATAACAAATACGGTGTATTCCCTTCTGTCGCTTTAGGTTGGAATATTGCCCGTGAATCATTTATGGAATCTTCCAGTAATTGGTTGAATACATTAAAGCTGCGTGCGTCTTATGGTAAAGCGGGTAACGAGGCCATCGGAGTATATCAGTCACGTGTGAAGATGGATTCGGGCATGTTGGCTTTAGGCGGAGCTTCGAATGCAGGTTTATGGCCCAATGATTTGATGGGGAATGCGGATCTGACTTGGGAAACCACAAAGAGTTTCAATGTCGGTCTGGACTTCGGACTTTGGAATAACCGTTTGACAGGTAATATTGATGTCTATTTCTCAAAGACCAACGATTTGCTTCTGAAACGTAATTTACCTAAAGTAACTGGTTACAACACCGTGTACTCCAATATGGGTGAAACAGCTAATAAAGGTGTGGAATTGACATTGAATTCTCGTAATATTGTTTCAGGCGACTTTACATGGAGTTCCAATTTGGTCTTTTCATGGAATAAGAATGAGATAAAGGACCTTTATGGGGACGGCCAGAATGACTTGGGTAACCGTTGGTTCCTTGGACATCCGATAGGCGTGATTTATGATTATACAATGGTTGGAATCTGGCAGGAAGATGAGATAGCCCGTGGCGACCATTTGAATTGGGACCCGATTGCAGAAGCTGGTGATGTGAAGTTGGCGGATATCAGTGGCCCTGACGGAGTACCTGATGGCAAGATTGATGACAATGACCGTACCATCAAAGGGCAGACAACACCGAAATGGATTGGTGGTCTGACGAATACGTTCACTTATAAGGATTTTACATTGAGTATCTTTATCCAGACTACACAAGGATTGAAAAAGAACAATTCATTGATCGGTATGGCAGGTGATGAAATGGGACGTCGTAATACCACTACTGAAATAGGTTATTGGACTCCGGAAAACAAGAGTAACGAATGGCGTTCATTGCGTAAGAACTCAAACAAACATGGATATGGTTTCCCTTGTGATGCCAGTTATACACGTATCAAAGACATCACATTAAGTTATACTTTCCCACAGCGCATGATTCAGAAGATGGGTATCGGTGGTTTGCAGCTTTATGTGAGCGGACGTAACCTGTTTACTTTCACGGATTGGGTAGGTTGGGATCCTGAAGCTCGTCAGGTAGCTCGTGGTAATAGTTCATGGGATAGTACAAGAGGTGAAACTGTATATGACAGCAGTAACTACCCGATGACTAAGAGTTGTGTATTTGGAGTTAATTTAACATTCTAAAAAACGAAGAACTATGAAATTTAGAAATATATTATTAACAACTTTTGCTGCATCGGCATTTGTTATTGGGACTACATCATGCAGCGATAGTTTTCTGGATGAGAAAATGTACTCTAGTTATGGTCCGGAAGTATCAGATGTAAATGCGAAATTGGTAGGTCTGCACCGTCAATATGCTGCTATATGGGGAATGTCCAGTCAGCAGGGATTTGTAGGATGCTGGCAGGTAGGTACGGATGTAGGTGCTCCCGGTGACACTCAGGGGGTAGAGGTTCCTTTTTACAGATATCAGGAATTGAATGCAGAGAATGCAGGGGTAAGTTTCCTTTGGGAAAAATTATATGAGCTCATTAATAGTGCGAATCAGATTATCGCTTCACAAGCTGAAGGCGGTGATGCGGCGGCAACAGCCGAAGCCATGTTCTTTCGTGCTTATGCATACAATATGTTGGTGACATTATGGGGAGATGTACCTTTGGTGACAGAATCTACTAGTATTCCGCGTACAGATTATACCCGTAATGCGGTTGCCGAGGTGGATGGAGTCATTGATTCTGACTTGGTTTATGCCATGTCTAATCTTCCGGTAGTGGGAGCTGCCAAAAATGAAAGCCGTATAAATCAGGATATGGCAAGACAGTTGGCAGGAGAAGCCTATCTTCGGATGGGTATGCGTGATGCTTCCTATTTCAAGAAGGCGGAAGATGCGGTGACGCCTATTATAACAGGTGGTAAATATGAACTGATTTCAGCAAGATATGGTAAATATGCGGCCGAGCCGGGTGATTATTATCATGATATGTTCCGTTGGGGGAATCAGCGTCGTTCACAGGGGAATATGGAGGCTATCTGGACTTTCGAAATGGAGTATAACCGTGATGTGAATGGCGGTACGATTGACAATCCGCAACAACGTCGTAACTGGGTTCCTGCTTTCCATAAACTGGATGGTATGGTGAATGCGGATTCCATAGGCGGTCGTGGTAATGGCCGTTTGCGTATCAGCAATTTTGTGAAATACGGATTGTATGAGAAAGGTGATATCCGTAATTCTAATTATAATATCCGTCGTGTAATGTGGTATAACAAGCCCGGTTTTTCAAAAGAAGTTGGTATTGATGCTAAAGGGTTCTTGGTGGATAAAGACAAAGGTGTAAGAAATGTGACATTAAAAACGGGCGACCAGGTCATCCCTCACGAGGGAGATTCATTGAACGTATTTTATCCTCATCCCACTAAATGGGGGGCTTATGATGAAACCGATGATTTTGGTTATGCTGTAGTGAAGGACTGGCCTGTGATGCGTTTGGGAGAAACTTACTTGCTTCGTGCAGAGGCTC
>OMAY01000584.1_pt1 | contig 20945 bp, 10 predicted proteins | sample 1673611 | NCBI WGS metagenome assembly OMAY01 (sample SAMEA103958117, study PRJEB25191) | human gut metagenome | biome: human-associated habitat [ENVO:00009003]; feature: intestine environment [ENVO:2100002]; material: feces | place: Germany | collected 2013/2015
TTCGGCAATCGCGACAATGCGTGAAACCAATATTTTGCAGGCTTTAGCGGCGCTGCCAGAAGGGTTGCGCGACTGCTCTACGGTACTTGCGTATTTGTTTTCAACGGTAGGCTGCATCGCAATCGTCGCCGCGCTTGCCGCTGTCGATTTGCGTATTACCGGCAGCAGGCGCGTCGTCATCCGCGATGTCGTCGTGTCGGCGGCGCCGATACTGTACGTGACCGGTGTCAAATGGCTGGTCGAACGCCCCCGTCCGATCACGTCCGTCGGCAGTGATCTATTGCCGGGCGATCCAAGTTTTCCGAGTGGTCACACGGCAGCCGCGGTGATCGTATCGGTCATGATGATTCTTACCGTGCGTAATTTCGCACGCAAACGCTTTCCCGACGGAGAAGATGACGGGCGTGCAAACGGAAGACGGGTGTTCCTCCGCAGGGCGGTCATCGGCGCTGTCGCGCTTGTCGCGACGGTCGCCTGTTCGCGATTGCTGCTCGGCTTGCACTATCCGACCGACGTGATTATTTCCGCCACCATCTGTCCGCTCATTTCCTACGCCGTATGGTGTGTATGGAACGCATACGAAAGCGCGGCGGAGCGGTAAAAACGTATCTGCTATGTGAGTTCTTTTGATTCCGAAATCAGTTAAGGAATGTCCGATTGTGCGGGCAAAACGACAGGTTGTGTAATGGAGCGCAGGTTGGCGGCGAAAGGCTGGTTCAATCAAACTAGCGGCGGATGCTCACATGCGATGCAGCCAAGAACATCCGCAACAAGAACAGCGCAGGCTCAGGGAGGGCCAAGCGGGTTCGAGGAGTTAGTGCAAGGGAGAACCAATGGAACTCGAAGAACTTTCGGTCGTTGAAAAGGCCGCAATGCTTTCCGGTGGATCCGAATGGGATTCGCGAGGCAACGACCGCGCAGACATCCCCAGCTTCGTGATGAGCGACGGCCCCCACGGCGTGCGCCGCCAGCTCGGCGAAGGCGATCATCTCGGCATCGGCGCATCCAAGCCGGCCACCTGCTTCCCGACCGCAGGAACCGTGGCCAATTCTTGGGATCCGGCGCTCGCCGAAGAAATGGGCGAGGCCCTCGGCAACGAAGCGCACGATCTTGACGTGAACGTGCTGCTCGGCCCGGGTCTGAACATCAAGCGCAACCCGCTGTGCGGACGTAACTTCGAATACTATTCCGAAGATCCGATCGTCGCCGGACGTATGGCGGCAGGCCTGATCCGCGGCATCCAGAGCAACGGCATCTCCGCATGCCCGAAGCATTTCGCGGTCAACAGCCAGGAACTGCGCCGCCAGGCCAGCAACTCCGTGGTCGATGAGCGTACCATGCGCGAACTGTATCTGACCGGTTTCGAAATCGCAGTGCGTGAAGCCAAGCCGCTGACCATCATGACCTCCTACAACGAGATCAACGGCGTCTACGCGCACGAAAACAAGCATTTGCTCCAGGAGATTCTGCGCGACGAATGGGGCTTCGACGGCATGGTCGTCTCCGACTGGGGCGGATCCAACTCCGCGGTCGCAGCAGTCAAGGCAGGCGGATCGCTGGAAATGCCGTCTCCGGGCTTCACTTCCGTGCGTGAGCTGGAAGGCGCGGTCAAGGTGGGAACCCTGTCTGAAGCCGATATCAACGCGCGTGCCGCAGAAGTCGCAAAAATCGCGGCAGCGACCAAGCTGGTCGGTGTTGGACGTAACGATCTGCTCAAAGACGATATCGCAGCAGCGCATCACGACGTGGCACGCAAGGTGGCCGAAGGCTCCAGTGTGCTGTTGAAGAACGATAACGCAACCCTGCCATTCAAGGCCGGCACCCGCGTGGCGGTGATCGGCGATATGGCCGCAACCGCACGTTATCAGGGTTCCGGCTCCTCCAAGGTGAACGCCACCAAGGAAGAGAACATTCTTGAAGAGGTCAAGAACGCCGAAGGCCTCGTGCTTGCCGGCTATGAGCAGGGCTATGACCGCCAGGGCAAGGCTGACCGCGTGCTCGTGGAAGACGCAGTCGCGCTGGCTGGCAAGGAAAGCGTTGATGTGGTGCTTGCAGTCGTCGGTCTTGACGAACGCAGCGAATCCGAAGGCCTTGACCGTTCCACCATGGCGATTCCGCAGGTGCAGAACGATCTGGTCGAAGCGCTGAAGGGCGCGGGCAAGCCGATCGTGGTCGTGCTTGTCGCCGGCTCTCCGGTGGAACTGCCGTGGATTGATGATGTTGCCGCAGTACTTTACGTGGGCCTGTCCGGTCAGGCCGGCGCTTCCGCAACCGTACGTGCGCTGACCGGCGAAGTCAATCCGTCCGGCCACTTGGCTGAAACCTGGCCGATGCATTACGAGGATTGCCCGAGCTCCGGTTGGTATCCGGCAGTCGGCCGCGATGCGATCTACCGCGAAGGCCCGTTCGTTGGCTACCGTTATTACGAGACCGCCGGTGTGCCCGTGCGCTTCCCGTTCGGTTACGGCTTGAGCTACTCCACGTTCACCTACAGTGCCGCCACTGCTGGTGAGAACGGCATTGACGTGATGGTCAGCAACGATTCCGATGTTGCCGGTTCGACCGTTGTACAGCTGTATGTGCGCGGTCCGCAAGGTGGCGTACTGCGCCCCGATCGCGAACTCAAGGGCTTCGCCAAGGTTTCGCTTGCCGCACACGAAAGCAAGAGCGTGCACATCGATTTCGACCGTTACACCTTCCGTCACTTCGACGTTGCCAGCAACGAATGGAAGACGGAAACCGGCGAGTGGACGCTGATGGTGGGCGACAACGCCGAACACCTGCCGCTTACGATTCCGCACACCGTCGCAGGCGATGTCAATCCGGTTGCCGCGGATACTGCGCTCGGCCATTATCTCAGCGGCCACGTCAAGGAAGTGACCGACGCCGAAATGGCCGTGCTGTTCGGCCATGAGGTTGTGGCACCGGGCAAGCCGGTGACGTTCGGCGTGAACGATCCGATCATGTCGTGGGTGGATTCCAAGGGCTTCGTGGCACGTACCGTCGCCAAGACGCTCACCAAGCAGGAAGCCAAGATTCGTCAGAAGACCGGCGCTCCGGACCTCAACACCCTGTTCATCCTGAACATGCCTCCTCGAGCCATGAGCAAGATGACCCAAGGCATGGTCGATTCCGCGATGGTCGACGCCATCGTCAAAATCGCCAACGGACACACCTTCCGCGGATTGGGCGGCGTCATCGCCGGCTTCTTCCGCAACCAATCCGCAAACAAGCGTACTGCAAAGGAGCTGAACAATGACTGATAACAACGCAACGCAGCCGGCTGAGAAGGTCGGTCCGATCCGCCAGTGGATCAAGGACCACCCGAACATCTGGGAGTTCATCCTGTTCAACGTGCTGTCGAACATCTCCACCATCACCCGTTTCGTGGTGACGTGGATCGGCACCGCCATCTTCATCAGTGGCATGGGCCTGACGCAGCCGTTCCACTTCCTGATCTTCAACTACGACACTCAGGGCAACGGTCTGGGCGGCTTCCTCACCTTCCTGCTTGCCGAGGCGCTCGCCCAGGTGGTGAACTTCTTCGTGCAGATGAAGTGGGTGTTCAAGTCTGACTCCAGCTTCAAGGATGCCGCTTGGAAGTACGTGATCCTCGCTGTGATCATCGTGGTTGTGAACCTTGTGCTGCCGGGCTATGTGACCGGTCTGTGCCAGGGTTGGGGCATGGGCGCTGGCATTGCTGGCACCATCGCTTCCGTGGTCAACACCCTGCTCGCCGTGATCGTGAGCTACCCGCTGCTCAAGTTCTGGGTTATGCCGAAGAACAAGGACTCCAAGGAGGCCGCCAAGTAATCCATAACTGACCTCCTTTTCTTCCCTTCCTCAACCCGCCCAGTCTTCCCTCTTTCCCGGGCGGGCTTTCTTATGCCCTTTTTGCTGCTTTCCTGTAGTTTCTTGTGATTTCTCAATATCGAAATGCAATCGTCAGCAGTGTTGCCGGCGTAAAATCGAAAACGAGATTGGCGTAAAATCGAAAGTCAAAACAGCGTAAAATCGAAAACGGGATTGGCATAAACTTGAAAGTGCGGAATGATGAGTGATTTGGCGAGGTCCTAAAGCTTCGTCAACCATTAAACGGGGTCGTTCTCTTCCTCTCTCATGACCTCGTTGGAAAAGCCCTGCATAGCTGCGGGGCTTTTCTTTTTGCTCAGAAAGACATACGCTAACCGGCCCCAGCAAATGAACGTTTTTTGTTCTTTTGTCAACCTCTTCCGTATAGTTGTATGCAGTAACCTCCCGAAAGGGGATTGCGAATCTATGAGGGGAAACAATGAGCTCGGAATTGAAGTTCGTCCGTTGCGGGTTTAACGGAGGAACAGAACGGGAATCTGGACGGCAGTGCCTGTCTTTGAAGCGTTGCCTTGCTTCGGTTATTGCTGTTTCCTTGTCCATCGTGTGCATGGTGCCTGCAGCATATGCTCAGAATATAGACGATGTGAGTAGCTCTCCTAACGCCGTAATTTCTGAGGGGGGGGGGTAATACTGTCGTAGCTGCTCCTTCTGCCCGCAATGTCAACGTTGACGATAAGACGTCAGAAGAGGCCAATACATCAAACGGTGCGCCAACACCTTCCGAAACGAATCAAGACGCACAGCAGGATTCATCTCCTTCATCTTCTACTACTGGTGATTCTTCCGAATCCTCAAATGGTGCGACAGACAATAAGGCGGACGACTCAGCAGAAGCTACCGCTGGCAATTCCACTAATGATGGAGCCCAAACGCAGGCTCCAAACGATGCTTCTTCTCAAGATGCCAAGAACGATTCCTCAAATGCGACGGATCAATCGCCGGCGAAGGCCGATGTGCAGGTCGCCGCGACGGCGCTTGGCGGCCGTGACTTTGAGGGTCAGGTCACCAAGGAGATCAACGGCAAGACCTACATCCTGATTGGTAACGAGCAGCAGCTGCGTGCGATTGGTTCTGGCAAGAAGGTTATTGGCCGCATCAACAAGGTCACGCAGACTTGCATGCAGCAAGGAGCCCTCAATTATCAGTGGGTGGACGGCACGCCGTCTTCCGAATACGCCGGTGACGCCGATCTCTCCGATTCAGATATTTTGCGCGATACTGATGCCTCCGACCACGACAGTCCACTGCTGGCATGCACGGCGTTAAGCGTCAACAGGACCCGCACCAAGTATTACGGCGTGGGTGCTGATGGCACGCAAACGGACTACTCCGCTGCCAACACCGGCCTGACCTATTCCGCAGACGCCAACTACCTGATCTTCCGTGACATCGACCTGTCCAAGAACGCGGCAGATACCAACAACACCGAGTGGACTCCGCTCATGTTCTCCGGCACTATGCTCGGTGCGGTCTCCAATGACGGCGACACCGAAGCCAGCCTGTGGAAGGCTGTTGGTGCCGATGGCGCAAGCGTGGTTCACGCTACCGCAGCTCGGCCGGTCATCAGCCATGTGGTCGTCAATCAGAAAGATATGGTCTCTAATGTCAAAGGCGACCAGCTGGATGTCAGCAAGCAGCAGGGCATCGGCTTCTTCGCCTCGATCACGAACAAGACCGTGATGAACAGCAACAGTCTGGGCAGCGCCGGTACGGCCGTGGTGTCGAACCTCAAGCTGCAGGATGTGTCGGTGACGAATCATACGAGTGAATCGTATATTCCGCCGACCTTGCTCGGTATGCTCACTTCGGCAGTGGGATTACTGCTCGACACACTGTTGAAGGCGTTAAAACTATTGACACTCGGACAAGTAGATCTTGACCTCAATCTTCAAGGTCTGCTCACCCTGCACAAAGACAATCCTTCCAACCTCGCCACGGGTGCATTTGCCGGCCGTATCTACGGGGACACCAAGGTTACGGACTGCGAGGTAGCAGATGTTTCGGTATCTAGCGTAAGCCGTATGACCGGTGGTTTCGTGGGATATGTTGAGGGCGCAACCCGATACGATGCAGTCTCCGGCATCGTAGGAGCGCTCACCAATGTACTCTCGAAGATCTTGGGTGTCATCCCGTTCCTCGGGCTGGGCGATTTGGTGGACTGGTTGCTGTCCGGCACGCTCGGGCTGAATGCCTTGATTCCGGTTGGCTACTACAACCCGGTTATCTCGAATAGTTCGGTGAACGGGTTCAAAGAGAACGTGGTGATCGGCAACAAGGACAACCCGCAGGCCGGCGGCTTTGTCGGTGCACAGATTGGTGCAATCATTGAGAACTCTTCGGTGACGAGCACGAATGGTTTCACCGTGCGGGCAACGCAATATGCCGGTGGTTTTGCCGGAATAAGTCGCAACGGCAACGTGGGCGGTCTGATTAACTCGCTTGGCGTCGACTTGCTGTCTGCGCTGCGTCCGCAGAGCCTCATCGAGAACAGCAACCTGACCGTCGACGGCGATGGCAAGGTCACTGTATCTGCCACGGACTATGCCGGTGGATTTAGCGGCGCGATGGCCAATGCCTACGCGGTCAATAATACGATTTCAGCCACGGCTGCCGTGTCTACTGATAAATCCCATGCCGGCGGATTCACCGGATTCGCCTCCGTGGGATGGGGCCTGGAACTCGGCACGGACGATGCCGCGAACGCATCGCTGCTGAAACAACTCACCAAGGCTGTGGCCAAATTGCTGAGCGGCAGCGGTAGTGGTGCGGGAGAACTGCTGTCCATCGTCGGTGTGAATCCCTCCGTGATTCTCGGCACGCAGATGAAGGGCTCCCTCACCGTTAAGGCTGGTGGCGATTACGCGGGCGGTCTCGTGGGCGAAGGATCGGGCACGGTGATCGGCGACTCCTCACAGGATCATCTCAAGAACCTTACGTTCTGGAAGTACAACAATCCTCGTGACTTCCCTCAGCAGCGCTCCACCACCATAGAAGGCCTTGAATCGGTCACGGCCACGGGCTCCTACGCGGGTGGCATCGCCGGCAATCTGCAACCGACAACGGTAGCTGGGTTGCTCAACAGTGTGGTGAAAATTGGCGATATCGCCACGCTCAAGAAGTTCGACCAGTTTGCCGCGTTCACCGTGGAGAACATGTCTGTCACCGCTCCGGCATCCGGTTTGACGGTGACGGCCGGTTCATACTATGCGGGCGGTGCCATCGGATGCGCCACCGGTGGTGACGTGACCAACACGAACCTTACCAATCTGGCCACGGTCACGGCCAAGGGAGAAGCCGGCGGTTTCATCGGCTTCTCCGGACCAGGCGACGCCGTTGGTGCCGGCGGGCTCAATGTGCTTGGACTTATCAAGCTTTCCGGTCTGCTATCGGTTGCCCAATATTCTTCGGTTGCAGTCACTGCATCGAATGTGAACGGCATCGCCAACGGATTCACGGTCAAGGCGACCGGCAAGAACGAGAACAACGAGACCACCGATTACGCTGCGGGCGGTTTCTACGGTCAGGCCAACAGCACCAAGACCCGCGAAAGCCATGTGACGAACCTCAAGTCGGTCGCGGCCGATACCAGCACATCCGATGGCATCGCGGGTGGTTTCGTGGGCTTCTCCACCACCGGCGGCCTCGCCGACGCACTTAGCAACGCCGATGATTCCAGCGTGTTGGACAACCTCATCAAGGGCGGACTGCTGTCCGTGAACGACCTGCTCGGTGCCATGCCGTATCTGATTCCAAGCTATACGGATACCACCGTGACGTACGTCAACGGCGGTTACGTCGAAGGTGATATCGCGGGCGGCTATGCGGGAAACTTCCAAAGCGGCAAGGTCAATCAGTTCTCCGAAACCGATCTCGAGAACGACTCAACGCTGGCAGACGTGCAGTCCCGCGTTCAAGCCAACCCCGTGGCCGTTGTCAACCTTGACCATGTGACCGGCGGCGCATACGCAGGTGGTTTCGGCGGCAAGGTCGTTTCCGGCGCGCTCGCTTCGGCTGGCAACGGCGGCCTGAGTTTGCTCGGCAAATTCGGTACGGTGGATCTCGCCAACCTGTTGCAGGTGGTGCAGGGCTATGTGCCGTTCATCTCCTACGCGGGCGTGCATTCCGATGCCACCACCGTGGAGACCACCAGCGGCAACAAGATTTCCGACCCGGACGATCCCGGCTTCACCGTCTCCGCCACCCGATTTGATCAGTCCGATACGCAATCCGGTTCCGCCGGCGGCTACATCGGCTACGGTTCCGGTGTGCAGGTGTCCCATTCCAGCGTGACCCAACTGCGCCACACCGACGTCAAGGCACCGAAGAATCTGGAAACCGCCGGATCCATCGACGACACCTATCTGAGCAAAGACAGCACATATGCAGTCACCGCTGCGCGATACGCCGGCGGTTACATCGGCAAAATGGACATCGGCTCGGCGGCGGCCGTGGGCGGCGGCTTGAGCCTGCTCGGCCAGAACGTCAATCTCAACGATGTACTCAGTGTGCTGGATGTCGTCGTCTCGTCGATTGAACACTCCGATGTGACTGGCGGCATCGGCGGATATTCCGTTCTGGCCAGCACCGCAAATCATAGGAATGCCAACAATGAGCCCGATCCACTGGGTATGGCTGGTGGTTTCGCCGGAGACATTGAAGGCGGCTATATTCAGGACTCGAGCTCTCATGAGTTCGTATACATCATCGGCCAGGTTTCGGCCGGCGGCTACGTGGGCACCATGCAGCCGGGAGCCGTGGCAAACGTACTCGGCGACGGCAGCGTGCTCAAGAAGCTCGTCAACCTCGACTACCTGCTCTCGCTCGTGCAGGACTTCGTGCCGACGATTCGCAACAGCTCGACCGATGCCACAGTGTGCGGCGGCGCGGTGCGCGCACAGGCGGCATCGGATACGACCACACGCCGCGGCATGGCCGGCGGCTATGCGGGACGTAACCGCGGCGGCCATATCTGGGGCAACAACACCGCAGCATGGAAGCAGGAGAACACCGACGGCAAATACAACGGGCCGCAACGCGTAGCCTATGCCGCGCGCATCCGCAGCGTATACGGTGCCGAAATCGCCGGCGGCTACACCGGCTTCATGGAAGCGGCCGATACCGCTGAAGGCGGTTCGCTCTCCTTGCTCGGCGGTCTCATCAAGGCCGGCAACCTCGCCGGCGTGCTGTCCGTGGTCTACCCGACCGAGGAGCACACGAAGGTCACCGGTCCGCTGCGCAATATGAGCTACGACCAGTGGAAGACGTGGGTCGACAACATCGGCAAGTACGGTGCGTATGGCAAGGAATTCACCGATGTGACCACGGCTGATGGTGCGGGCTCTGTTACCGACCAGGATTCCCTGGACAAGTTCCTCGAATCCTACATCTTCGGATTCAACGTCGTCGCAGAACGTGCGGAGTATCGGACCGGCGCGAACCTGCATGATTCCGGCGTCGCCGGCGGACACGTCGGCCTGATGCGCACCGGCACGATCACCGATGGCCAGTCGATGGACGTCAAGACCGTCTCCGCCATGCGTGCGGCAGGTGGCTACGCGGGCACGATGGAATCCGGCTTGGCATCCTCGTTCGGCTCCATCCAACTATTCGGCGACAAAGGCATCAAACTTGATCTGGGTCAGATGCTCGACGTGGCACAGGTATTCGTGCCAGTCATCAAATCCTCGAGCGTGGCCGGCTACCGCAAGGGTATGAAGGTCGAGGCCACCGGCGAAGACATCACGCACGGCACCGGCAACGCCGGTGGCTACGTGGGTCTCGCGGTCGGCGGCCAGATCTGGGGCGATCTCGACCAGAACGGCCAGAAGCTTGTCGAGGGTGTCACCGCTGCCGGCGCCAACGTTTCCAACCTGCGCAAGGTGGAAGGGCGCAACAATGTCGGCGGATTTATCGGCGTGGCCACTGCCGGTGCGGTTGCGGATGTGGACACCAATGCGTCCGAGGGATTCCTGCAAGGAATCCTCGACTCGCTGGTATCGAACCCGGCAAGTCTGGTCAGCGTATTGCAGGCCACGGTTACGACGATTCGCGGTGCACATGTGAGCTCGGATGACCCGGCATGGGGATACACGGTCAATGGCGCATATGAGAGCAAGGACGATAAGGGTAATACCACAGCCAAGTATGCCCTGAACGCCGGCGGTTTCGCTGGTTCGTTGCAAGCCGCGATCCTCGGTGACAAGGATTCCGCCAAAGGTACCGGCAGTGAAGCGGATCCGAACAATGACCCGGCTTCTCTTACTGTTAACGGGCTGCGCGCTGTCGAAGGCGGGCAATACGCCGGTGGCTTCTTTGGTCTTGCTGATGTATCCAGCGTCGCTTCCGTCGGCGGCGGCGAGGCCGGCGATAAGCAGGATACCAACCTGCTGCTCAAACTGCTCAAGGTCGGCAACGTGGGCGTGCTCGAAGCATTCCGCACCTTCATCTATGACGGTCAGGTCAACGGTGTGAGCGACGGCATCCAGATTGTCGCCCATGATTCCACCACAAAGGGCATGCTTGACTCGAAGCGTTACACCGGTGCGGTCGGTGGTTTCGGCGGTGGACTGATCAATGGCTCTGTGAAGCAGTCTGCGGTCACCAACCTCAACAGTGTGACCGGCGTGAACTACGTGGGCGGCTTCATCGGGCATCTTGGCAAATCCGGCACGGTCGCCGCCGACAATGCACAACTCGGCACGGATGCGCTCAATCTGCTTGGTGCTACGGCCGGCGTACTTGACATCTGGGGCTCGCACGTTGGCGATTCGCGCGTCACCGGCATCCCGGACGGTTATACCGTCACCGCCACACACCATGGCGACAATTACGGCAAAGCCACCGACAAGGCTACCGGACGTGAGGTCGCAGGCGGTTTTGTTGGATACGTGGATTTGGCCAGGTCTGACAATCTCAAGAAGGTCACTAGCGGTGAGATTGCCGGCGGATTCGTCGGTGAAACCAGCCGTGCCTATTTGGTTGACGCGAAGGTCAACTCTGTACTTGTGGAACTGCTGCTGCAAGTGGTGAACGCGCTGGTCAAGCTCCTGTACCTCGACAAGGCGGAACAGGTCGGCGTCATCGATTTAGGCAAGTGGTTCCCGGCCATCTTCGGCAAGGTATTCGATCTCAAGGTGCTTTCGGAAGGCGACGTGCTGTACGTGAACCTGTTCGGACTGAAGGTGAGTGTTGCTCTGTCCAAGGCTGATGATGAAAACCAGCAGCAGACCGACGTGGCGATTGTCACCATCGGCGATAGTGTCATCAAACTGCCTTGCAGCAAAGACGGCATTGATATGGATGGGTCAGGCAGCAACCTGACCGTCCAGCTCATCAAGGGCAACCGTACGCGCGTCGAACAGTCCACCGTAACGGGCATCGCCAATGGCTATGACGTGTTCGGCGGAGGGGCAACTCAGGATACCGACGGTGTGAAGGATCTTTCCACAGGCTACACGGGCGGCTTCGCCGGACTGAACGACGAGGGCGTGCTGGCAGACGACCACATGGTCTACGCCGACACGATCCGCGGTGCCAGCGGACTGGTCGACCCGTTCTCGAACACCAAACTCAAGTCCGTATGGGACTTCAACACCATGAGCGACATCCTCGGACCGGTCGATGACGGCAACGGCGACAAGGCATACAACACCTATCGCATTTACCGCAAGGCGGCCGCGAACGCTAGTGAGGCCCGCACCTCCGCACAGGACGGCAACAAGATCTTCTCGCAGAAGAACACGGCAGACGATGCGCTGAACACCGGACTCGATCGTTGGGAAGTGAAGCTGTTCGACGTGGTCAACACATACGACAGCAGCGCTGTGCACAGCTCCGCATCCGGCGACGCTGGTACCACATGGGTTGGCATCAAGGATGCCGTGGTCGACTCCACGGACGGCAGCACCAAGACGAAGCTCGATGCCTACCAGTCCCCGGCCAAGGCCGTGCTCATGCTCGACGCGACCGTGACCGACAACAACGGCGGACTCACCCCCGAACCGGACGACGGCCAGGACCCGTGCGGCAAGGACGGCTGCCGGAGCGTTGACTTGACCGTGCAGAAGGTGTGGAAGGACGGCAACCTCGAACGGCCGCAGTCGGTCGAACTGAAGATCGCCGCGCACTATACCGATGGCCGTGGCAATACGGTGACGCCGCAGACGATTCAATGCTTCGGCGCGGATTGCACAACCGTGACGCAGAAGAATCCATGGACGGTGACGTTGGACTCCTCCGATGCCTCTTCCTGGAGCAACACCTGGCGCAAGGTGATTCAAGGACTGCCGGTCGCATTCGTGGATGGACAGGATGCCAACGGCAAGGACATCGTGCGTTACTACACGTACACCGTGGAAGAAACCGCCGTGACCTATAAGGACGGCGATACCACCAAGACCATCAAGCCCGCGGAGGCCGGATACCAAGTATCGGTCTCCTACAACACCAAGGAACGCGTGGCCATTGTTACCAATGCGGCGTTGCTTCCGGATACGGGAGGCGCGGGCACGATGTGGTTTCTGATGTTCGGCTTGCTGCTTATGGGAGCTGGCGTGGTCTGGTACGTGCGTGATCAACGCGTTCAATCCGGCACAGTCCGCTCGGGCTCCAGCCGTATACGAAAGCGAGGTGCCCATGCCGCGTGACGACTACATAGACAAACCGTATCTGCCAAACAGAAAAGATTTCCATTTAGAGGAAGGAACAGTAATGAAATCACTGATGAAAAGGGTTTTCGCTGCCGCTGCGGCGATTGCCACCGTATTTGGATTGGCTGCGACGACAGTCGCCACGGCCAACGCAGCGGATAATGCCACGCTGACGGTCAGCACTACTGACGCGAAGTTCGCCGGTAAGACCGTGAACGCCTACAAGATGTTCTCCGCCACCGTGAGCGGTGACGGTGGCAGCAAGGCTGTCTCCTACACGTTGACTGACGAGTGGAAGCCGTTCTTCAAGAACTCCACTGCTTCCGGACTGACTGGTGCTACCGACGAGAACGTCAACGATAAAGCAAACGACTACGTATCCAAGCTGAAGGGTGAAGACTTGGTTGCTTTCGCTACCAAGGCATCGAACTGGGCGCAGACTAAGGCCAACAACATCACGGCTGGCACGACCGCTAAGGTATCTGCCGCTGCTACGGACGGTAAGTACTTGGCGACGTTCACTGGTCTCGACTACGGCTACTACGTGGTCGCTGTGCCGGGTGCGACCTTGGCCAACGCCAGTGGTCAATACGCCACGCTAGTTTCCGTTGATAGCACCAATGTGACTGCCAACATTAAGGGCGACCTGCCTACCGTCGACAAGAAGGTACAGGTAGGCGGCACTGGTAAGGACGCCACTGACGCGAAGATCGGTGATACCCTGACCTTCACCCTGACCTCCACCATTCCAGACATGTCCGCCTATGACACCTACACCTTCAACTTCAAGGATACGTTGTCTCAGGGCCTCACCTTTGGACAAGTCACTTCCGTTACGGTCGAAGGTGTGACTGATCCACTGACCGTGAACACTGACTACACCGTCACCACTCCTACGGTCTCCGACAATACGCTTACTGTCGCCATGAAGGACTTCAAGGCCAAGCAGCAGGCCAATGCCGGCAAGAAGATTACCGTCACCTACACGGCCACGCTGAACGAGAAGGCTGTTGTGGGCGGTGTTGGTAACACCAACTCCGCAACAATTCAGTACTCCAACAACCCGAGCAGCGGTGGCACCGGTGAGTCCGAACCCAGCAAGGTTCGCGTCTTCACTTATGGCTTCACCGTCGATAAGTACACTGGTGACAAATATGATGATGACGCTACTCGACTTGCTGGTGCTGAGTTCACACTTGCACCTAAGAACGGCACCGCTATGAGCTTCGTGCAAGTCGATGCCGGTAGTGCGACCGCGAACGCTGTATACCGTGTAGCTAAGGCTGGTGAGACAGATACTACGACGACTATCACCACTCCTGCAAGCGGTAAGGTTGTCTTCCGGGGACTGGAGAACGGCGAGTACACGCTGACCGAGACCAAAGCGCCGGCCGGCTACAACAAGCTCGCCAGCGCCATCGGCGTGAAGGTTGATGGCAAGAACGACGGCACTGACACCACGGATGCCACCGTCGCCATCACCTACAACAACGACAATGGCAACAGCTACAACCAGACCGCATCGAACGGTGTCATCCCGGTCCAGAACAAGTCCGGTGCTATCCTGCCTGGCACTGGTGGCATGGGTACCATCGCCTTCACGGTGATTGGTGTGCTGGTCATCGCGCTCGGCGTTGCCTGGACTCTCAAGCGCAAGAACGCCTGACGAGCATGGCCGTGTTTTGGGCGTGAAGGGCACACACCCGCTACGCCCACAACACGGTTTCCTCGCGAAAAGAACGCTCGATGAAACGACTGCGCAACATCCTGCCCTTACTGGTCATTCTCGGTGGAATGCTCATTCTGTTCTATCCGACGATCAGCAACTTCCTCATTATGCGCAACGCCAGCCGCGCCGTAAATAACTACGACGCCAGCGTTGAAGCATTGAGCCAGGAACAGTACCAGAAGGTGCTGGATGCTGCGCACGCCTATAACGAAAAGCTCGCCCAGAACGATGCAGGAGAGACCGACGCTCTTGCCAGTGCCGTCAATTCCGCATCCACGGACGAGGAATACAACAGTCTGCTCAATATTGACGGCGACGGCATGATGGGATACATCACTGTGCCTAAGCTCAAGGAGACCTTGCCGATTTATCACGGCACTTCCGAGAAAGTACTGCAATCCGGCATCGGACATCTCGAACAGACCTCACTACCAGTTGGTGGCGCGTCCACTCATGCGGCGCTGTCTGGCCACCGGGGCTTGCCCACGGCAAAACTGTTCACGGACTTGAACCTTATGAAAAAAGGCGACAAGTTCTACATCACAATACTTAAAGACACGTATGCGTATCAGGTCGATAAGATCACTACCGTTCTGCCGACCAATACCAAACAACTGGCAATTGAGCCCGGCAAGGATTTGGTCACGCTCATCACTTGTACGCCGTATGCGGTCAATACGCATCGGCTGCTGGTGCGCGGCCATCGCATCCCATACGCGCCGCAGCAGCAGGATGACGCCAAATCCACGTTCCACGTGGACATTCCGCTGCAGTACTTGTTGCCGTCTCTTGCACTGATTGCCTTGCTTATCGCATGGCATTTATGGCAGCGTCATGAGCGGCGACGCCGGCAGAGTGGGAGCGCCAAGGTCGCATCTGGTGATTCTGACTCTGCGGATATCGAGCCGGACGGTGACTTGCCTCCTCAGCCAGACAGTACAAATAACCAATCACATTCATCACGGCGAAAAGGACCGGGCAGACATGTTAGACCTGCATAGCGGAAGCGAATATGGTGCGGCGCGCATTGCTGCCATGATTGCCGCCGCCGTTACTATCGTCCTCACTGTTCTTGCAGCCTTCGGCTCTATGGTGCCGTATGCGCAAGCTGATTCTTTCGGCGCTCTCACCATCAATGCCGTATGGGGCCGAGACACGGCTTCGCCCAAATTGCTTGCCGGCGATACCTATTCCATCGTGCGCGTCGCCACCGTCACAACGAACAATGATGGTAGCGTCTCCTCATATAAAACCGTCGGCGATTTTTCCGGCCTCACTGCCGATTGGGAACGCCTGACATCAAGTGAATATCACGATGCTGCCAAGAAGCTCGCTACGCACGCGGCGAAAAACAAGCTGTACCAGCATTCCGGCACCACTAACGTAGCTGGTCAGCTCACTTTCCAGAATCTGCCGCTCGGCCTATATCTGGTCTCCCGCACGAGCTCGGCGAAAGCCAACAAAGCATACGACTGTGATCCGTTCCTCATCTCGATTCCTGGCAGTGGAGACACATCCGCTGATCTCAACATCACAGTAGAGCCGAAATTTAGCACTGGAACTCCTGTTGTCCCGCCCGAAAATAACCCGAGCGAGGAGCCGGGCAATCCTGGCCTTATCGGTCGTACGGGTGCCGCCGTAGGCAGCATTGCCGCGGCAGCGGGGCTCATGTTACTTGTTACGTTCATTTTGATCAGATTGCGCATGAGACGCCGCATACGGGATGTCAATTCGGCCGGCAAATCCCATACAGATGATTGCACGATGAAGTGAAAAAAGTAAGCATGAGCGACGAACGATTCTCTCCGGAACAAGCACAGTATCTGGCTTCGCTGCCTGCGGTCATAAGTATTACTGGTTCACGTATCCGATATGCAGAGTGGTTCAAGCGTGAATGCGTTTCGAGTGCTGAAAATGGTGAATCTCCCACTGTGCTGTTCCGCGAAGCGGGGCTCGGTCCTGAGTTGATAGGCGAAAAGCGTATTGAACGGTGCATGCATCGTTGGAGGAAGACAATACGAATAGAAGATCCAGGCACGGTAGACAGAGTGAATCTCCCCGATGCTGAGGTTACTTCCAGTCGCACGAATGAAGGTAACCCTGGAACCGGTGGAAATGATATGCGTGATTTGATTATCCGTCGACAGGCGCTTTATATCAGACGTTTGGAATTAAAAGTCGATGACCTAAAGATGCAGCTCTCGCAGCAATCCCTATCAAATGATGTGCAATGAGTTGTGCTGGATAAGCTGAGAGCGTCATCACTATTGTCTCTGATTCAGTATGAGATTTGTTTGAAACATTGGTGATTCGTGATTTGCGCGTGTATCTCGAATCGATGGGTGGCACGAATCGAATCGCATATTATCGGGATGAAAAAGGCCTTGAAGTTGATGTGATTCTTGAATTGGTGGATGGTCGCTGGGCTGCGGTGGGGATTAAGCTGAGCGACTTGAAAGTCATGGAGAAAAATGTGGACAAACTACATGCTTTCAAAGAAAAAGTGTGCGGAAATCCTCTATCTCAAGTTCGTGAGCCTGAATTCATGGCATTTATTGTCGGGCGTGGTGATATTGCATACCGGCGTGATGACGGCATTCTGGTGCTGCCGATCGCCACGCTCGGGGCGTAACAAATGAACGTTGCGGCAGGTGGGACAATTGGGGGAACGAATTGAACGAAGGAGACGGTGTGCAAGGAGTGCGGCAGATGCGGGAATCGCAGGAATCGCAAAAAACACGAGAATCGCAGGAGTCGCAGAATCCTCAAGGAACGCAGCCAAAGATTGGCAGAATTCCGGCGCTGATTGCGGCGGTGGCGATTGTGGGTGTGGCCATTGGTGCGGCCGCTGGCCTGCTGACGCTTATGCTGTACGGCGTCGAGCATCTTGCGCTCGGTTATGTTGAGAATTCGCAGGAATCCGGCCCGTTCAACGTTCCTGCGATTCGGTGCTTGATTTCCGTGACCGTTGGCGCGACCGTCGCCGCCGTGATTTGGTGGCTGTTGCGTACGCGCAGTACGAAGGTGCCGTCCGTCAAAAAGGCGGTGAATGGCGATATTATGCCGATTTGGCAGACCGTCGTGCATGTGTTGCTGCAGATTTTCATTGTCGGTACGGGCATGTCGATCGGTCGAGAAGTGGCGCCTCGCGAGTTGGGTGCGATGTTCGGTCAGCGGTTCGCACGTTGGGTGCGTCTCGATGCGAAAGACACCCGTATGTTGGTGGCCATTACGGCCGCCGCCGGCCTTGCGGGCGTGTATAACGCGCCGCTTGCGGGCACGTTTTTCGCGGTCGAGATTCTGCTCGCCGATGTGACCCTTGAAACGGTGACGCTCGCTTTCGCCTGTTCCGCGCTGGCTTCGTGGGTGGCGTCGCTGGTCAAAGGCACGCACGCGTTCTACCTGATCGGCAAAGCGGACGGCCTGTTCACACCCGATTACATGGCGTTCGCACTGGTTGCGGGGCTGGTTCTCGGTGCGGCCGGCGCGCTGTTCCGCCGCGGATCGCAGTGGGCTGAGAAGTCCAAACCGTCGGGCGCGGGCATTCTGTGGATGTTGCCGCTCGCCGGTCTGCTGACTGGCGTGGTGGCGATTTGGGTGCCGCAGGTTATGGGCAATGGCCGTGCCACCGCGCAGTTGAGTTTCTTGTCCAAGGCCGATTTGGCGGTGGTGCCGATTTTGCTGGTTTCGTTCCTGGCGAAGGTGATTGTCACATTGCTGACGATCCGTTCCGGCGCTTCCGGCGGTGTGCTGCAGCCGGGTATTGCGCTCGGCGCTTCGGGGGGTGCTGTGCTGGGTGTTCTGTGGATGCAGGTGTTTCACACGAATTCGATTGGCATGTACGCTCTGCTGGGTGCGTGCGCATTGCTCGCAGCTTCCCAACAGGCTCCGCTTATGGCGATTTGCTTGGTGATGGAACTTGCGGATGCTCCGATCAATCTGTTTGTGCCCATTGGATTCGCGGTTGCGGTGAGTGCGTTCACCGCATCGCGTTTAGGGGAGCCGCTTGCCGCTTTGCGCCTATCGAAAAGTGCGGAAAAGAAGGTAATTAAGGCGAATGCGCGTTGAAGGGTGTGTTAGGCGATAAGCTAGGGGGTCGGCGTATAGATGGTCGATGCTGAGCGCCCGATGATGAAGAAGGACGTATGACGAAAGACAACAATTTCAGGCTGGAATTTCCGACGGATACCGAGGTGATGGGGGCTGACATGTCCGAACCGCCGAAGCCTCCGACGGTCGCTTCGCAAGAAAGCGATGTGAACGGTGTAAGCGATTTCAGTGTTTTCGAGGATTACGGCGATTACAGCAATGAAATTCCGGTACCACCGAAGAATACCGGCAAAATCGTCGCTATCGTGATTGCGGCTATCGTCGTGATTGCTTTGATTGGCGGTATTGCATGTTGGATGCTTTCGAATAATTCCAAGAAATCAGCCATTACCAGCGCAGCCGCGCAATGCCAGGATTCCACGAGCCAGCTGCAAAGTGCCAATAACACGCTTTCCGACGTTTTGGAAATCGGAAAAACCGGCGCGAAGGTCACTGCCGATCAAGTCGCCGACGCCAGCACCGTCACTAAGCTTAATGCGGCCATATCTAACGCGAAGGAAGCGAAAATCCTGTCGTGCGACACGTCGCAGGGCATCAGCAAGCTGAAGAAATCCGCGAAAGCCATGGCATCCGAGGCACGGAGCATGAACGACAAGGCCGAAAAGATTACAAATGCGGCCGAAGCCGTCGACGCTTCCAAAGTGCTGGCCACGCAGAATCGTCTGAAGAGCCAGCTCAATGACGCGATCGAGCAGGCGCAGTCCGTGCTCGACAATTCCGACGGCATGGTGGCCGATGACAGCGTGCGCGTGGCATTGCAGCAGGCGATTGACTCGGCCAGAAACCTTGCCAATGGCACCAATCTCAAGGAAAACGACGTGACGGCCGCCGTTGACGCGCTGAATGCCGCCAAAGACGCCGTTCAGCAGGCGATGGACCAATACCAGGAGGCGTCGTCGACTCCCAACACCGTGACGAACAACACCAATATCGGCACTAACGGGGGCTCTAACGGTGGTGCTGCGAATAGTCCGGACAATACGGCTGGAGGTGCTGCGGCGGGCGGCGCGGCGGGCGGCGCGGCTGGAGGTGCGGCGAATGCCGGCGATGCTGGCGGCGACGCATCGGCAGGCGGTGATGCCGGTGATGCGTCTGACGGCGATGCCGCTGCGCAGAATCTTGAAAACTAGCGGAGCCGCCTTAAGCCTTATGGCCAGTCCTACATGGCCATAAGGCCGGTTTTCCGCGGAATAAGCGCGGTCAGCACAAACCAGTGGTCTTCGGTGCGAATCGTCACTTCGCCGCCATACTGCTGCGCGATATGACGAATCGACTTCACGCCGAAACCATGCCGATGCTGATCGTCGCGCTTGGTGGTGCGCAGATTGCCTTCCGCATCCTTCTTCAATCGGGAATCGTAATAATTCTCAACACGGATAACAATAAAGCGATTCTGCTCGTATAACGCAAGTTTGATCAGACGCTGCTCACGTTTCGGCAATTTCGACGTCGCTTCGATCGCATTGTCAAGTGCGTTGCCGAACAATGATGCGATATCCATCGACGACATGCCGCTTAGCAGCGAGCCGTCCGCGACCGCCGTGAACGTAATGCCTCGATCGGCGCACGTGCGCTCTTTCGTGGTCAAAATAACGTCAAGCACGGGATTGCCGGTATGCTGCTGCGTGCTATAGCGCTGCACCGATTGCTCCAGCTGCTCGAAGCCGGCCGCGGCATGCTTCGGATCGACTTCGGCACGCAACGCCGCAAGCTGATGCTTCAGATCGTGCGCAAGACGGCCTAGCGATTCGATATTTTCCTTCGATTGCAGGTATTCCTGATGCTGGCTTTCCAGCTGCGCGTTGATCGACGCGAGTTCCGTATTCGCCTCAATACGGCGCGCCTGCTCCTGCTGCGCATATAGGATCGCGAAACCGCAGAAATCGACCAGCGTGCGAATGTAGAAGATTTCCTGGCCGACCGAACCGGAAAACGGCGTATTCGTCGACACGAAACTCAAATTGCTCATGGCGAACGTGACGATCATAATGGCCATCGTCGCAATCGCGGCGGAAGCGGTCGGCAAGGTAGGTGTGGTCTGGCTGAAATTGCCGCGTTCAACCATCCAAGCTAGACCGAAGCACAGCGCATACGTAACGACAAGCAGCGCGATCGCGCGCCAATCGTAATCGGCGAATCCGTCGCGCACGCCAATGAACGTAACGATCTGCCAATGCAGCGACGCCACCAATTCGGCCAACACGAACGCGCGCGCCGTAATATACAGGCCCTCGCGTTTGCCGGTGCCCGCGCCGAGCAGAATCGTCGCATACATGCAGGCGAATGCGAGCAGCATACCGATGATCCAGAACCAGATCGGCATACTGCCGTCGAAATACTGCACCGCGACCAGCGATGCCAATCCGGCCGCACTGACGATGATCGACCGTCGGAGCGGCACGCGACGATACAACACCGCGATATACACCATGCACGCGGCCCATTCGCAGATCGCCGTATAAGAACGGGGGATGTCGGGCAGAGCGTTGGTGATTGGCGTCATCGGCGGCACCGAAAGCACGGTCACCAAAACGGAAGGTATGGAAGGGGAGCCTCCTGTCAGTCCTCCTGCCAATCCGGCCAGC
>OMAY01000590.1_pt1 | contig 20846 bp, 20 predicted proteins | sample 1673611 | NCBI WGS metagenome assembly OMAY01 (sample SAMEA103958117, study PRJEB25191) | human gut metagenome | biome: human-associated habitat [ENVO:00009003]; feature: intestine environment [ENVO:2100002]; material: feces | place: Germany | collected 2013/2015
CATTAGATTTGAATAAGATAGAAGGTTATTTTAAAAGGAATGTAATACTAATATATCGATTGAGAAAATTATTGAAATCGGAAAGGCCAGATATTCTTGTTTCATTTATGGCAGAACCTAATTTCCGAGCAATAATCGCAAAACTTGGTTCTGGCATAAAGTCCATTCTTTCAGTTCGCAGCAGTCCGGATGTTGAGTATGGCAGTAATTTTACATCTTTTTTGGCCAAAATATTATTTCGTTTTGGAGATGCAATTGTTTTTCAAACTCATGATGCTAAGATATGGTTTCCAGAGGTAATACGGAAGAAATCATTTATTATATATAATCCTATTGATCGGGTTTTCTACAATACGAAACTAAGCGAGTCTCGTTCGGGAATAGTTACGGTCGGTCGAATTGACAAATTCAAAAATCATAGATTACTGATTGAATCATTTGCGAAAATTGCAAATCAAGTGAATGATAATCTTATAATATATGGATCAGGAGATGTTACTTCATTGAAACTATATGCTGAGTCACTTGGTATAGGACAAAGGGTTCATCTACCTGGCCAAATATCAGATGTTCCTACTTTCATAAAAAGTGCGCGGCTATTTGTTTTGTCTTCGAATGTTGAGGGAATGCCTAATGCATTGATGGAAGCTATGGCTATTGGTCTACCTTGTATATCAACCGATTGCCCTTGTGGAGGTCCTCGAATGCTATTTCCAGAAAGCATTAGGGAGTATCTTGTCCCGGTAGGAGATTCAGATACTTTATCGAAACGAATGTTGGCGGTTCTTACAGATTCTCAAAAAGCAACATTTCTTGCACAAGAATGTAAGAAGGCTTCTTTTGAATTTGAGTCGTGTAGAGTTTTTGACAAATGGGAATTGCTATTCAGGAATACCTAACTTTTATTTACTAATTTCATTATTGATGAATATACGAGGAGTCTGATGAAAATCTTGCATATCATAAATTCATTCATGAGAGGTGGTGGTGCAGAGACATTAGTTTTAACCTTAGCTACTGCATTAAGTAAGATAGAAGGCAATACTGTTCATGTATTAAGCTTGAAAGATCCGGAAGACAAGGAGTTTGTTCAGTTTTTGGAAGAACAAGGAGGAAAATGCTTTGCATTATCTGAAAATTTGAAATCGTTCAAAAATGTTCAATTGTTAGCAAATTTTATTAAAAGAGGTAACTATGATATTGTGAATGTTCATCTTTTCCCATCCCTTTATGTGGCAGCATTAGCTAAAATGTCAAAAGTGGTGAATACTCGTTTGGTATATACAGAGCATTCTACGACTAATAGACGTAGAGGGAGATTGATGTTTAGAATTATTGATAAAAGAGTATATCATGTTTATGATTGTATTATAACAATATCAAAAGAGGTAGAGCTGGCACTCAAAAAACACGTTCCAGATGCACGTACTGTAACGATAAATAATGGAATTAATATATCATTATTTGAAAATGCAATTCCTGCCAATATTCGCACAGAAATGGGTTTGAAGCCAGATTGTAAACTAGTTACAATGGTAGCTAGGTTTTGTTTCATGAAAGATTACAAGACTCTTATCAAAGCGATGTCGAGACTTGAGCGTGATATACATTTATTATGTATCGGTGATGGCCCTTTTTTGAACGAGAATAAAGAATATGCGAAGGCAGTAGGCGTAGACTCTCGTATACATTTTCTTGGTTTGAGAAAAGATGTTCCTAATTTGCTACAAGCTTCAGATGTTATAGTTCTTTCTTCGAAACATGAAGGATTTAGTATTTCAATGCTTGAAGCTATGTCATGCAAAAAGCCTTTTATTGGTTCCAATGTACCAGGTATTGGTGATTTGGTAAGAGGTGTAGCATTGTTGTTTGAGTTTCAGGATGATGAAGAACTGGCTCTACGCATAAAAGAGGTTTTAACAGACAGAACCTTATATTGTAATGTCGCTGAAAAATGCTATTCTTTTGCCAAACAATATGATATAAACACAATATCACAAAAATATATGAAGCTTTATAGAAGTCTATGATTTCTACAGCAAATGTAGGAATGGCTGTTGCTTTTTGAAAATGTAATAATAATTGTAAATATATGGCATATAAACATTTGAAATTTCCCCAAGGTTCTTTATTCTTGGTGACTGGTGGAGCTGGTTTTATTGGTTCCAATCTTTGTGAGGCTATTTTAAATCTCGGCTATAAAGTAAGATGTCTTGATGATTTATCCACGGGTAAGCAAGCTAATGTGGATATGCTTTTGAGTAATCCCGACTATGAGTTTATTTATGGTGATATAAAGAATCTTGATTCTTGTATGGTAGCATGTAAAGGAGTGGATTATGTGTTACATCAAGCGGCTTGGGGCAGTGTACCTCGCTCAATAGAGATGCCTCTTTTTTATTGTGGTAACAATATCCAGGGAACTCTCAATATGCTTGAAGCTGCACGGCAAAATAAAGTGAAAAAGTTCGTTTATGCTTCTAGTTCTTCAGTCTATGGTGATGAGCCCCATCTTCCAAAGTCGGAGGGAAAGGAAGGTAACTTGCTTTCTCCTTACGCTGTGACCAAACGTTGTGATGAAGAATGGGCTAAACAATATACTCGTCATTATGGGCTTGATACCTATGGAATGCGCTATTTTAATGTGTTTGGTCGTCGGCAAGATCCTCATGGAGCTTATGCTGCTGTAATACCTAAGTTCATCAAGCAGTTAATTGATAATGAACGTCCTATTATTAATGGAGACGGTAAACAAAGTCGCGATTTTACCTACATTGAAAATGTGATTGAGGCTAATTTAAAGGCATGTCTTGCACCAAGTGAGGTTGCTGGTGATACTTTTAATATTGCATATGGTGGCCGTGAATACCTCATAGACATTTACTATACATTAACAAAAGCTTTAGACAAAGAGATTGAACCGATTTTCAGTACTGAACGCAAGGGAGATATCAAGCATTCTAATGCAGATATTAGTAAGGCAAAACTCTTACTTGGCTATGAGCCAGAATATGATTTTGTGAGAGGTTTAAATGAGGCTATTGAATGGTATAAAAATAATCTGTAAAACAAGAAAAATATAGTCGAATATAATGGAAAGTGAAATTAAAATTGCCGTAATCGGTCTCGGTTACGTAGGGCTTCCTTTGGCCCGTTTGTTCTCTACCAAATACAAAACTGTTGGTTTTGACATGAATAAATCCCGTGTGGATGCATTGATGGCAGGACACGATGCTACCCTTGAAGTTTCGGACGAATTGCTGCAGTCTGCCATTGCCAATGGCTTCAAGTGCACGGCTGACATTGAAGACATTCGTGATTGCAACTTCTATGTTGTGGCAGTTCCTACCCCTGTGGATCATAACCATAATCCGGACTTGACTCCTCTGTACAATGCAAGTACTACTGTGGGGAAAGTGATTTCCAAAGGTGATATTGTAGTGTATGAATCTACAGTATATCCGGGGGTGACTGAGGATGAATGTATTCCGGTAGTGGAAAGAATATCCGGTTTGAAATTCAATACGGATTTCTTTGCAGGCTATTCCCCCGAACGTATCAATCCGGGTGACAAGCTACACACAGTCGAGAAGATAAAGAAAGTGACTTCAGGTTCAACTCCTGAAATTGGTAAGAAAGTAAACGAAGTGTATGCTTCTGTTATATCTGCCGGAACACATTTGGCTCCCACGATGAAGGTGGCAGAGGCGGCCAAAGTCATTGAGAATTCGCAACGTGATATCAATATAGCCTTTGTCAATGAGCTTTCCAAGATATTCATGCGTATGGGAATTGATACTCAGGATGTATTGGAGGCTGCAAGTACCAAATGGAATTTTCTTCCCTTCAAGCCGGGGCTGGTTGGAGGACACTGCATTGGCGTAGACCCTTATTATCTGGCCCAGTGTGCACAGAGTTATGGCTATAATCCTGAAATCATATTGGCCGGTCGTCGTATGAATGATGGTATGGGAGAGTATGTGGCTGGTCAAGTGATAAAACTGATGCTGAAAAAAGGAATTCAGGTTTTGAACTCTAATATACTGATACTCGGTTTTACTTTCAAGGAGAATTGTCCGGATGTACGTAATACGAAAGTGATAGATATTTATGAGGCTTTGAAGGGATACAATCTGAATATAACCGTTTATGATCCGTGGGCAAATCCGGATATCGTAAAGCATGAATATGGAATTGAAGTGATCAATGAACTTCCTGAAGAAAAGTTTGATTCAGTTGTGTTGGCGGTTGCCCATCAACAGTTTACGGGAATAGATATCGAAAGTCTGTCGAAGTCACGGTCTGTTGTGTTTGATGTCAAAGGTTTCTTGCCCAAAGAATCCGTTGACGGCAGATTATGATAAAATGAAAAAGCTTTTCTTTGTTACCAATGTTGATTGGTTCTTTATTTCCCATCGTTTGCCTCTTGCCTTGAATGCTATTCAGCAGGGATATGAAGTTTATTTATTGTCACGGGATACCGGAAGAAAACAGTTTTTACAAGGGAAAGGGATTCGCTTTATCGATATTCCTTTTGACCGTTCCGGAAGTAATCCTTTGCATGAATTGAAATGTATTTTTCAGTTATATACAAACTACAAAAAGTATAGACCTGATATAATTCATCATGTTACTTTAAAGGCTGCATTGTTAGGTTCTGTTGCAGCTAAGCTGTCAGGGCAACATAATGTTGTGAATGCAATAAGTGGATTGGGGTATAACTTTACGAACGGTAGGAATGGGATTTTGCAGAAGTTGATAAGGACTTTGATCCGCATTGCATTCAGAAGTAAGTCTTTTTCCTTTATTCTCCAGAATCCGGATGATGTGGAGATGATCAAAGGTTTCGATTTGGTTCCTTCGTCCCATATCTTTCTGATAAAGGGCTCGGGAGTAGATTTGAATGAATTTGTTTTTTCTCAAGCTCCTGGCAAGACTCAATTAAAGGTACTCTTTCCTGCAAGGATATTGTTGGATAAGGGGGTGATGGAGTTCATTGATGCAGCCAAATTACTTCAAGAGCGATTTATTGGAAAAGTAAAATTCATATTGGCAGGTGATTGCGACAAAGAAAATCTGGCTGTTTTTGGGGAAGAAAAGCTAAGGTCTCTTCTTGTCGATGATTATATTGAATGGATAGGATATCAGGCTCAAATGTTTCCTATATATACGGATAGCGATATCGTTGTACTGCCTTCCTATCGGGAAGGTTTGCCCAAATCCTTGATTGAAGCATGTGCGGTAGGGCGTCCTATTGTAACAACCGATGTACCGGGTTGCCGTGAATGCGTGAAATCCGGATATAATGGTTATTTGGTTCCTGCCAAGGACAGTAGGGCGTTGGCTGATGCCATCGGCCTATTGATAGAAGATGATGCGAAGAGGAAGGAGTTTGGAAGGAACTCTCGTCTGTTGGCAGAAGAAGAATTTTCTATAGATAAGGTTGTCAGGCAAACTTTTGATATTTATCAATCAATTATTAGGATATCTTGATATTCCCAGGTATCTTTGTAGAAAGATTGGATTCATGAAGAAGAACAAGCCATATAAGGAACAAGAACCGATGGTGCCGAATGTTGGTGAACCGGTAGTTGTATATACGGGTAATGAGAATAATTCGAATATCGTTACGGAAGGACGTAATGACATTAGGCGTGCCATTTCTGGCGAAGAATTATTGGATAGGCTTTGCCCTCGTATAAAGGCTTTATTTGAATGAGAGTCGTATTTGCCTCCCCGAAGTAGAGGAGGATTTGTATGGGCTTATAAAAATACTTGTTGAGAAGGAGTATTTGGGTACTTATCCTTTTGCTATTTCTTATGTAGAAGAACTGATAGCTGATATTCAACAGAACATTCATTCTAAATTAAAAAAGAAAGCGCCCGCTTTTTTTGAGCGTTATGGTAAGGATATGTATTACATCACTTACCAACGTAATTCTAATACGACGTGGTATATTTTTTTCTCTGTCATCGGAGATACTTATTTTATTAAATACATAACCAATAACCACGTTTCCGGTCAGTATATTTTTTAGCATATTTCAATGAACATACTTATCACTGGAATCCACGGCTTTGTGGGTTCTAATCTTGTTATTGCCTTAAAGGAACATCATAGTCTTTACGGGCTGGATATTGTCGCTCCTGAAAAAGAGGGAGTAGTAAAGACTTTCTCCTGGAAGGATTTTGAACCGGCTTCTTTTCCGATGCAGAATCTTCCTGAATTCGATGCTATTATCCATCTGGCAGGTAAAGCCCATGATACAAAGAACCGGTCTGCTGCCCAAACTTATTTCGACATTAATACGGGATTGACCCAAAAGATATTTGATTTCTTTCTGGAATCTGCTGCGAAGAAATTTGTATTCTTCAGTTCGGTAAAAGCGGCTGCTGATAGTGTGACGGGTGATATGCTAACTGAAGATGTGGCACCTGCTCCGGTAGGGCCTTATGGGGAGAGCAAGATTGCTGCGGAAGATTATATAAAGGAACATTTTATTTTACCTACCACCTCCCCCTTCGGGTACTCCTCCTTCCCGAAGGAGGAGAGTTTCAGATACTTCTGTTTTGACACACCCTCCAGATACTATATTAAGTTAAGGAACTGCTTTCCTTTTAGGCACGGATTACACAGATTTTCGCGGATGATTATTCTTCTTTCTCTGCGTTTTTCCGCGTAATCCGTGCCTAAAAATAACAAGATGTCAGTCACTTTTAGTTTTTATACACCCTTCTTGAGGCATTTACTCCGTCAGCTTACGGGTCCGGACATATACGCTGTAGGGCTCGTCGGTAACTTCGAACAAAGGCTTCAGGCGATACGTGGTGCCGCCGTCGTCGAGCGAAAAGACGAGATTCTGCGCATCGGTTACTTTCAGCCCCGAAACTACGTCGGACGCCGAACCTTTCAGCCAGATTTCATCGGGCGACTGGAATGCCAGCAGCATGGGGCCGTAGAAGACGGCAATCGTGCGGTCGTCGTCGGGCATAGGCTCGATGCGGAAACCGAAATCGAAACGGATTTCGATGCGGTCGCCGTCGCTCCACTTGCGCTGAAGGGTGAAAAAGGAACCGGGACTACCCGTACCTGCTCGCTCACCATTGACGAAAATGGCTGTCTGCTTGCTCCAGGAAGGAATGAACAGGCGGAGAACCAACTTGGATGGCTTCTTCATGGACAACGTGATGCCTGCCTTGTGGTCGCGAAGCAGGTCGCCAGTCTGGGTCAGACTGACACGACGGTCCTTCCAGTTGAGCAAGGTAGGAATATACTGATTGACCCAAAGCGTATCACCACTATGGAAGTAGATGTTGTTGTTCAGCAGCGAAAAGGCTTCGATGCTGGAACCGTTGCAGCACTTGAAGTCGGCCTGACTGTCGAGGTACTTCTTCTGCCGCGGCGAGCCCAAAGGAAGATGGTAGACACAAGCTCCGGTCTCATGGTTCTGAAGAGCCATCACGGCATTGTAGAAAGTATTCATGTAGGCATCGGCATACTTCGGGTTGCGGGTCCAGGTAAACAGGTGTGCCGTAAGCTTTTGGGTGTTGTGCGAAACACAGCTTTCGGCTATCTCGCGGGTGAGCGTATTGCCCAGATGCCCCGGCAGCCCCCAGTGTTCGGAAGTGAGCGAAGTGGGCGTAGTGGCATTGGGACGCGGACCACTGCTCGAACCGTTGACATAGGCATGGGCCGAGAGAAGCATCTCCCAGAAGTTGGACACCGCATCGTAGTACAGCGGATTGCCGGTCCGGTCGTAACCTTCGGCAAAACCGTTCACCAACACGAGGTGGGTATTGGCGTGCAAGCCGGAAAGAATGTCTTCGTTGGCAGCAAGGGGACGGAGAAACCAGTCGCGGTCGAAGATACGGGCAAGCTTCAGGTGTTTCTCGTCGTGCGAGATGGCATAAAGTTCGTAAAGGACTTCGTTCATGGCACCCGCCTCGTTCGAAGGATTGGCCTGAACGGTGTAGAGCATCTTGGAAATGGTAGCCTCATCGAGCCGGCTCATGCGACGGTCTACGTAGTCGGCCATCCCAAGCAAAATATCGTAAGCCTGCCGGTTGCCGGTGTTGCGATAGACATCGAGCAGACCTTGCATGATTTTATGATAAGTATAATAAGGTGCCCATACGCCACCAAAAACTTTTTCGAGCACATCGAAGTCGGTGGCAGGAAAAGCGGACAGGTAACCACCACCCAACGCCGACTGGCACTTGGCAAGTTCGACAACCATGTAGTCGAGGCGGTCGTGCAAGAACGAATCGCCATACTTCCGTACCACCGAAGAGGCAGCCGACAGATAGTGACCTACAAAATGTCCGCGCAACCCGATGTACGGTGCTTCCCACCCGCCAAGCGGTTCGGCCGACGAAGGAAGCCCGGCATTGACTCTGAAGTTGTGGAGCAGACGGTCGGCATCGAGCGACTTCATCCAAGCGATGTTCAACGATTCGCGCTGCTGCACCCAGGAGGGTTGCAACACAACATCTTCAACCGGAAACGAAAGGGCACGGGACTTATCGTCCCCTATGCCCTTTGCGCTAAGACTACCGGCCATCAGGGCCGATAACAGCAATAACAGAATTTTATTACTTGACTTCATTTTTTAAAGCGGACTTGACTGTTGCGTTTATCAGAATTACTTCCGGGCAGGCTTTACACTGATACCTTCGGTAGTCAGCTTAATGGGCTGAATGGTGCCGTCGGGATTGAAGTAGAGATATTCTACGCACACATGACGGCGACAGTCACCACCCGAAGTGCCGTCCAGCGGATAAGAACCGTCGTGATAGAAGAAATACCACTGTCCCTTGAACTCGACAACAGAAGGATGAATGGTAAAACCGTGATTGGCCGGGCCGGTAATGTAGCCGCGGAACGTCCACGGACCTTCGATGTTCTCGGCAGTAGCATAACAGATCTGCTCGGGCTGTACACCGGGAGCATCGGCAGCATATACATTATAATATAGGTTACCACGCTTGAACAACCAAGGACCTTCGGCAAAGTTACGGAAAGGTACCTTCTTGACGGGACCGTCAAGTTCGATCATATTCTTCTTCAGTTTCACCATGTAGCAGTCGCCATTACCCCATGCCATCCAGGGAGTTCCATCATCGTCGATCAAGACAGTCGGATCGATATCGGCATTGGGACGGTGCGAGTCAGGTGTCATGTCGTCAGTAATCAGCGGAGTACCATCTTTACGAGCCGGCTTGAAGGGGCCCGTAGGCGAATCGCTGACGGCTACGGAAATCATGTGCTGTCCATTGTCTTTCCGGTCCAGAGTGACATAATAGTAGTATTTGCCATCTTTCTCGACCACTTGTGCAGCCCATGCTCCGTAAGGACTTGCACCGGGGAAGTCGGCAGCACGCAATACGGGACCGTGTGCTGTCCAGTTCTTCATGTCGGAAGAGGAATAGCAAAGCCATTCGGGCATGTTGAACCATCCACCTGCACCGGCTCTGTCGGCTCCGACGTAAGCATAGGCTTTATCGCCAATGATGGTGACTGCCGGATCGCCCGTAAACGAATCGCGGAACAAAGGATTCTGTCCCGGCTTAAACGGTTTTTCTTCTCCGCAGATGGAAACTTCGTCAATAGCCCGTCGAGTACGGAAAGACTGTTGGGAAACCCACCCGGATAACCGCGTCCGATGACCCACATACCGGCATTGTGGCATACAGCCAAGCCTTTATACTTAAGAGTGGAAACACTATACTTCTGTCCTCCGGAAAGACGGACACCAAACTCCAAGACTGTTTCGTTCTTCTTTTCATTGTATCGGGCACGGGCATAAACATCGTACCACCGCCCGCCTTCTACATGACTGCCTGCGGCAAGACGTTGCGGCTGACCATCGACATCGGCCACCTGGACGAAAAAGCGTTGCTCCATCGGGTCGAAGCCAATGGATATATCGGCATAAATGGAACCTTTGGTACCTTCCTTGCACAGATAGACCTGCTCGGTGCCCAGATGGTTGCACTTCAGACTGAAACTGATGTTCCATGCCTGCTGTATGTCGTAGAACGGTAACGAACGATTGAAAGGAACTACGTACTCACGTCCTTTCAACAAAAGAGAACGGGTATTGGGACGCCCTTCAATGGAGGTAACCGGCACATCGTCGGAAAAAAGATTTGGCGAAGGCATGTAATCGTTACACTGAATCAGATTACCGTTACCGGTTTCGTCGTAAACGTAAGGCTGCGGCTCGGCCGGTTTTCCCTTATCGGACGTCAGCGGCTGTCCGACTACGGAAGCCGAAACAGAATCACCCGACAGATGCTGTACTTTCTCGAAACTCCAATATGCCAATTGTTTGGCTTTATTTGTGTCGCCGGCACTTGCTGTTGTAGCAAGTAAAAATAACAAAGGGACACCGTTTGCTAAAATAAATCCTCTTTTCATTAGTAATTCATTAATTATACAAATCTAAGATCAACAGATTTGCAAAGTTTTGATTAAAATGCTACATTTCCGACCTGTTTGCTGACTTCTGTCAATCTCCAACAAGGCTTTATACAAAGAACGGCAATTATCATAGAAGATATATCAGCCAATACTTACTTTTAATAGCACAAAAACGACTTTTTTCAGGCCAATTACTCCCAATTCGACAAGAACTGAGGGGTTTTCAGTAAAAAAGCATATCACATTAGCAAGTTTTTAGTCTATTTTACCTAAATTTGCAACCTCTTTTCAAAATAACAACAAACATCAATAGGTAAACAAAGTTCTACAAATCAGAAAAATGAAAGCGTTCGAATTCAAGCCGAAACTCTACACGGCTCTTAAAAATTACTCTAAAGAAATGTTCATGGCCGACCTTATGGCCGGTATCATTGTAGGAATTGTGGCCTTGCCACTGGCCATTGCTTTTGGTATTGCATCAGGCGTATCACCCGAAAAAGGTATTGTAACAGCCATCATTGCCGGATTCATCATCTCGTTACTGGGTGGAAGCAAGGTACAGATAGGCGGACCGACGGGAGCATTCATTGTGATTATTTACGGCATTATCCAGCAATACGGCGAAGCAGGCCTCATCGTGGCTACACTGATGGCAGGCGTCATACTGGTATTGCTGGGCGTGTTCAAGCTGGGAGCTGTCATCAAATTTATTCCTTATCCCATCGTTGTGGGCTTCACGAGCGGTATCGCCGTCACTATCTTCACCACGCAGGTAGCCGACGTATTCGGTCTGCAATTCGGCGACGACAAGGTGCCAGGCGACTTCATTGGCAAGTGGATGGTTTACTTCCGCCACTTCGACACGGTGAACTGGTGGAATACATTGGTCAGCATCGCCAGTATCGCCATCATTGCGCTGACACCCAAGTTCTCGAAAAAGATTCCCGGTTCGCTGATTGCCATTATCGTGGTGACTGTAGCCGTATGGTTGATGAAAATGTACGGCGGCATCGACTGCATTGATACCATCGGCGACCGCTTCAGCATCCATGCCGAACTGCCTGACGCTGCCATCCCTGCCCTAGACTGGGAAGCTGTGAAGAATCTGTTTCCTGTAGCAGTAACCATCGCCGTACTGGGTGCCATCGAATCGCTGCTTTCGGCTACAGTAGCTGACGGTATGATTGGCGACAAACACGACTCGAATACGGAACTTATAGCTCAGGGCGCTGCCAATATCGTAACTCCGCTTTTCGGAGGTATTCCTGCAACGGGTGCCATTGCCCGTACAATGGCCAATATCAATAATGGCGGTAAATCTCCTGTTGCCGGTATTGTACATGCTGTAGTGCTGCTGCTCATCCTGTTGCTGCTGATGCCGCTAGCACAATACATTCCGATGGGTTGTCTGGCCGGTGTACTGGTAGTTGTATCGTACAACATGAGTGGCTGGCGTACGTTCAAGGCACTGCTGCGCAATCCCAAGTCGGACGTGACGGTACTGCTTATCACTTTCTTCCTGACAGTCATCTTCGACCTGACCGTAGCTATCGAAATCGGTCTGGTGATTGCCTGTGTACTGTTCATGCGCCGAGTTATGGAAACAACGGAAATATCTGTCATCAAGGACGAAATCGATCCGAACAAAGAATTGGATATTACAACTCATGAAGAGCATCTCATCATTCCCAAGGGAGTAGAAGTATACGAAATCAACGGCCCTTACTTCTTCGGCATTGCTACTAAATTCGAGGAAATGATGGCACAAATGGGCGACCGTCCTAAAGTACGTGTAATACGAATGCGTAAAGTACCGTTCATTGACTCAACCGGTATTCACAACCTGGAAAACCTGTGCCGCATGTCACAAAAGGAAAAGATAACAATTGTTCTCTCGGGTGTCAACGAAAAGGTACACAAGGTGCTCGAAAAATCCGGATTCTACGAACTGCTTGGTGAAGAAAACATCTGTCCGAACATCAACGTAGCACTGGAAAGAGCACAGAAACTGCTTTAAGTCGAAAAAATGGCACACAGATAACGCTGACCAGCGGTCTGTGTGCCATTTTTCTATTATTATAGTTCTTTGCGAAGTGTGCTTAGCTCTTATTGCGCATCGGCAGGTTTTTCGATACCTTCGCTTGTTGCACGCTCTTCCATACGCTTGATACGTTCGTCAAGATCGGGATGAGTAGAGAACAATTGATTCAATTTACTGGTTTTCTGTGCACCGGCTTCTTCCTGCAACGACTTCAGCTTGCGAAACGACAAAGCCATCGACCACGGATTCTTGCCCGACTTCTTCAGAAATTCATAACCATAATCATCGGCTTCACGCTCCTGCTTCTGCGAATAAGTAGCGTTGACCAACGCTTCGCTCAAATCACCCAACTGCGAATCGGTCAAAGCAGCCACTTTACCTCCCTGTGAAGAAATACCGTCTTTCAAAGCCGAAGTGAGTAAGGCAGTGCGGAATCCGCTTTTCGAATCACGATGGGCTACGTGACCAATCTCGTGACCAATCACTCCCAGTAATTCTTCATCGGTCATAATATCCATCAGGGAAGAAAAGACACGTACACTGCCATCGGCACAAACAAAAGCATTCACATCGGTCACATAGTAAACTTTGAAGTTCAAAGGAATACCGTCGGCATCGCCTAAACCTTCCGTCAGTTTCTTCAACCGTTGAGTGTACGGATTGTCATCGGGGCAAACCTGATTATGCTCATCCATCTACTCAATGTACTCCTTGACATATTCCGTCATCTGCTCATCGGTCAAGGTAATAGCTTTTGCAGCCTTCGCTGCACCACTCAGCGCCTTTTTCAGATTAAACTGAGCCATGGCAGGCACTCCCACCGCCAGGCATAGCAGCAAAAGAGCTGCTTTTAATAGCATTTTTTTCATCATATACATTTATTAATAAGAACCATCAGTTACAATTCTGTTCTTCCCCTGACTTTTGCGGACGAAGCATTACCCAAGCACCACCGGCACAAACCAAGCCACAAGCCAACATTATGCCCCATATCCAGCATTCATCGCCCGGCAACCGAACATCATTCGTATATTGCGGACGACAGAGTACGGTTACTTCATCGCCCACCTGCCTGAAAGGCCAATAATATTTCTTGGAAACGTAACAATCGCCATACTTATCCGTGGAATATTTTATCAGCATTTCATGCTCAAACCTCACTTTCCGATGACGATGTACCCGCTCCGTACTGGTTTTCTGAATCACTCCGACAACACGTTCATGAGTACTGTATGCATGATACAACGACCAGAAGCCATACAATGCACCTCCAGACAAAGCTATTCCTCCCAATATCAGCAGAAAGCAAATCAATTTTTTGTGTAAAGGATCCATAAATATTGACTTTACTACAAAGGTAATATAAAGCCTGCGAAATGCAAAGCGAAAAAGATGGTTTATAAGTATCTGAATGGGAAGTGCAACGAACCACATTCAGAATAAATATTTATCACAACTTCTCTACTATCCTGCAGAACTGTTGTAGGAAAGAAGGAAGAATAAGAATACCGTTTGTATATGACATAAAAATAGTTATCTTTGTAACAGATACTATCTCTGATTCATTGGCAAGTAAACCCTGACGCATTATGAAAAGAAACTATCCAGTAGGCATACAGAACTTTGAAAAAATACGTAGTAGAAACTATTGTTATATTGACAAGACTGAACTGATTTACAAACTGGTAAAATCAGGACAGTATTATTTCCTGAGCCGCCCCCGTCGATTCGGAAAGAGTCTGCTTATCTCGACCTTGGAAGCATACTTTCAGGGGAAAAAGGAACTTTTCGAAGGACTTGCCATGGAAACACTGGAAAAGGAATGGATCGAATACCCCATCCTGCACCTTGACCTCAATACAGAAAAGTACGATACACCCCAAACACTGGAAAACAAACTTTCCCTGAACCTGAAAATGTGGGAAGATGAGTATGGAGCCAATGAATACGAATACTCTCTTGCCACCCGTTTTGAAGGAGTGATACGCCGTGCGGCAGAGAAATGGGGCCGAAACGTAGTCATCCTCATCGACGAGTACGATAAACCCATGCTTCAGGCCATCGGCAACGAAGCGTTGCTGACCGACTACCGCAACACGCTGAAAGCCTTCTACGGCGTGATGAAGAGCTGCGACCGCTACATCAAGTTTGCCCTACTGACCGGAGTAACCAAGTTCAGCAAGGTGAGCGTGTTCAGCGATCTGAACAATCTGATGGACATCTCCATCGACGAACGCTTTACCAGTCTGTGCGGCATTACGGAAGAAGAACTGTTTACCAACTTCCAAGAAGACATCATCGAACTGGGGCAAGAGAACAAACTGACCGAAGAGGAAACCAAGGCTGAACTGAAAAAGATGTACGACGGCTATCACTTTGCCGAGGAGAGCGAAGACATCTACAACCCCTTCAGCCTGCTCAATACGTTTGCTAAAATGCGGTTCGGAAGCTACTGGTTCGAAACCGGTACACCCACTTTCTTGGTCGAATTGCTGAAGCACAGTCGTTACGACCTGCACCGCCTGACCGAAGAAATGGCTTCCGCCGACTCGTTGGGAGGCATTGATACGATGCACACCAATCCGGTGCCTATCCTGTATCAGAGCGGTTACCTGACTATTAAGGGTTACGATCGCGAGTTTCAAGTATATTATTTAGGATTCCCCAATAAAGAAGTAGAAGAAGGCTTTACCAAATTCCTACTTCCTCGCTACGCCCACTTGGAGACGGGCAACCCATCGTTCGAGATTATGAGTTTCGTCAAGGACGTGCGTCAGGGCGATGCAGATGCTTTCCTCCGACGGCTTCAGAGTTTCTTTGCCGACAGCCCTTACGAACTGGCACGCGACCTGGAGCTGCACTACCAAAATGTGCTTTTCATCGTCTTCAAGCTGCTGGGCTTCTATACGCAAGCCGAATATCACACTGCCAATGGACGCATCGACATGGTGGTGAAGACGGATAAGTACATTTATGTCATGGAGTTCAAGTTGGACGGTACCGCCGAAGAAGCGTTGCAACAGATTAACGACAAGCAGTATGCCCAGCCCTTTGCCTCCGACTCACGGAAACTGTTTAAGGTAGGCGTGAACTTCAGCAAAGAGAAACGGGGCATAGAAGGTTGGATAGTAGAAGATTAAGAGAGAATATAGAAATCGACTACTGTTCCTCGAACTGATCCAACAGTTCCTTGCACCTTTCCACGTGCTTTCTATATTGCAACAAAGCTACCACAATGGCAAAGACGATGGAAACAATGCCCGACACGGTGATAAGCTGTACAGTGGCAGCATCGTCCGCCCGGTCATACAGTCGCATAAATATATAGGTAAGCATAGCAGTCAAGGGAACTATACTGGCCACGAGCGACCCCGTATAGAATTTGCGATAACCGGTAATCTTTTCTGTAACCGTTCGCACATCGTCGTTCAACAGATTGTTCATGCCCAGCTTGCGGCTGACCCACAGGCTGACACCCAAGTCGGCCAACGCCCACAACGACACCAATATACCAAACAACATGGGCCAGTCTGTGTTGATACAAATCACGATAATCATAGGCACCGTCAGTCCGTCACCCAGCATCCGGTCTCTGATTTCCTTGCTGAGGGCCATCGCAGGCCGTTTCCTGAGGGATTTGAAAAACTTTTCGTTCAGCGTTTCCTGCTTTTCCAGCCCTTCCTTAAACACATTATACTCCGATTTCAGTGTCTGAAGTTCTTTTTCGATATTGATTTCCATACGATTCCTTTGTTAAATGTTAGACATTTTTTTGAGTTGTTCCTTGATGCGGACCAGTTTGAACGAGACATTCTTGACAGAAATACCCAGGATAGCACCGATTTCGTCGTAGCTCAGGCCTTCGAGCCACAACAGGACGACGCTTCTGTCTACCAGTCCCAACGCGTTGATCCGCTTATAAAGCTGCTTTATCTGCAAATTCTTTTCAAGGCTGTTTCCATCCGTGTGGAAACCTTTGCCGAGGTTCAGCCGTTCGCGCTGCTTCTTCTTCCGGTTGCTGAAGTTGATGCAATAGTTCAGACTGACGCGATAGATCCATGTCCTGATGTCGCTTTTCCCCTCGAAACTGTCGAAGCCTTGCCATAACCGGACAAGGATATCCTGATACAAGTCGTTCACCTCGTCCGTATCTTCCGAAAACATGTAACAGACAGTATAAATGGTCCGCTCATGTTCCTTAATGATATTTGTAAATTGTTGTTCTTTCGTATTCATTTCACTTTCTGCTTTTACCTGTTAGACCACTGACAACTCAAAAAACTATAGCCCGGCAACAACTTTTTTCCGGTTTTCTTTTGCCGTAAGCTACGTATCAGTTTTCGGACCATAAAATTCACCATTTCTCCGATCTTTTCCACTACCCGATGGAGCAAATTCCGGTTATTCACGGCTCAAAAAATAACGTTTCAAAGCAACCTGCTTATTATGAGCGGTTTACTGTGAAACGTGAACCATAAAAATTCCTCGCTTGTATCCTTCGTGAACAACACTTGCAATTCATTTGTGGGACACTTGTACGGCTCGCGAGCCGTACAAGTGTGGTAGAAAAGCAATATTTGCATGGCTATAAAACGCCTTTTTGCCCCTGTTTCCGACATTAACCTAACCTTAACGTAACCTTAACCGAAATCCTTTTCCCTCTCCCCTACCTTTGCAACATCGAAACAAGAAACAAAGAACAGTTTAACTTATAAAACATAAAACGAATATGATTACCAATCTCATCATGGCCACTCTGATTTCGGCCGCAGGCGTTGCTTCAAGTTTAGTATATAATGTAAAAATGGAAGGTAACCGAATGACCAACAAAGAAGTTTACACCCTGAACGAGGGCAAGTATCTGAAACGTCTTTTCAAGATGGACTTCACCTACAATGCACAAGGACAGGTGACCAACAAGAAAACCTACGTGTGGAACGAAAACCAGCAGGAATATGTACTACAGCAGGTAGAAACCTTCAATCCGGACAGCAATATACACGCCGACTGACAAACGGCAGAAGTTTAACTTTACAAAACAACATTCTTTTCTAACAAAAAACGATACAGAAGATTTACTTTTTCCCTGCCAAATAGACGCCCAGCAACACGCATGTGGCGCCTAGCAGGGCGAAAGGAGTCAGAGGTTCGTTCAGAAAGAACAAAGCACCGATAGATGTAAAGATAGGATTAAGATAAATATAGTTGGATGCACGGACGGTATCCAGTCGCTTCAGAATGACATTCCATGCCGCAAAACAGACCAACGAAGCCAGCACACCGAGGAACAACAGATTCATCCAGACGGCAGGATAAGCAAACGACGACAAAGGAAACTGCCACGGACGAAAGGCAAAAACAGGCAAAATAGTAAGCAAACCGTAAAAGAATACCTTACGGGTAACAAACACCGTAGAGTAACGGCCGGACATCTGACGCATAATCAGGCTGTAGAACGCCCAGCTCAACGAAGCCGCAAGCGAAAGAAAATCGCCCAATGGAGAAAGCTTCAGCACAAAATTGCCGTTGAAGATAACCAGTCCCACTCCCACCAAAGCCAGCAGCGAACCCGCCGTCAGTTGCCAGCCGGACTTCTCACCCCGATAAAAAAGCTTGAAAAGCAACATAGTAAGCAGCGGTGTGCTGCATACGATAAAGGCTACGTTGGTAGTCAGCGTCACTTCGAGTGCTGTATTCTCGGTCAGGAAGTAGAGCGAACCTCCCGTTATGCCACCCAACAGCATCCAGCCTTCGTCGCGCCAGTTATGACAAAACAGCTTACGGGGTGAAATGAACCAGATGCCCACATACGCCATCAGGAAGCGAAGCAAGAAAATCTCCTGCGGAGTCAGTCCGTTCTCTATCAGCACACGGGTCGATATGAAAGTCAATCCCCAGATGCCCACCACAACAATAGCCGCCAGGTGCCATCCCCATTCATTTTTCTCTTTCATAGTCCTGACCTATTCTGCTTTTTCCACTCCTTTATCACCTTTGGCCGCTTTGTAAGCCTCCATTTCGGCACGGCTGCGGCTCGATGTCACCAACCAGACACCACCGAATATCATCACTACCGAAAGCACTTTTGTCAGGTTGAAACTATCCATACCCCAACAGATAGCTACAATGGTAGCCACCAGCGGCTGAATGTAGTTGTACATACCTGCCACGGTAGGACGCAAGTTCTTCTGTCCGACAATAATCAGGATATAACTGAGGAATGTAGCTCCTACCACTACAAAAAGAATGGAAGCGATACGAGCTCCGTCAAGTGCCAGCCAGTCAGTAGCCAGTAGACTGCTGTACGAGAAAGGCAACAAGCAGATGAAAGCATAGGTAAACATCCACTTCATCACCGTAACAGCCGAATATTTGGTTACGAAATTCTTAAACAGCACAAAGTAAAAAGCATAACTACACTGAGCCAGAAGCACAAACACATCACCCAACAACGGATTGTCGCCCTTCACCGTCGTACCCGAAGCCTGCGAACTGCCCAGAATAAGCAGCAGTGCACCCGATGCTCCCACGGCGATACCCAGTATTTTCTTGCCAGTAATAGGTTCCTTCAGGAAAATGGCTGCCAGAATCATAGCTATCAGCGGCATACTGGTAGTGATGATGGAAGCATCCACGGGCGAAGTCATTCCCACCCCGAAAATGTAGCTTCCCTGATTGAAAACAATGGCCAGCAGCGAAGCCACGAAAAGTTTCATCAAATCTTTATGCCCCACGTGTTCGGGTTTCTGGAAAAACGAAAAGATCCAAAACAGAATCATTGCGCCGAATACGCGCAAATCAGTCATCACCAAGGAGCTGACTGCTCCTCCTATCATCACAAACTTGGCCAGCGGAGCCATCAGTCCCCACATGCTGTTAGCGGCCAGCATCGCCACGTGACCTTTCATTTTTGCAGTGTCCATAAGCAGAATATTTCTTTTTCGGGCGCAAAATTACGAGAAAAGTAGGCAACGTATCTACGCAATCCAATGTTTTTTATGTACTTGATAAGTAAATCTGAAAATAAACACGTAAATTTGCATCGGTTTATTAACAAGGATATAAACCGAATTAAGTAAGATATAAACACGTTTTCAATAAATTATTAACAAGTATGGAATACAATTTCAGGGAGATTGAAAAGAAATGGCAGAAACGATGGGTAGATAACAAGACCTATCAAGTAACGGAAGACGATACGAAACAGAAATTCTATGTACTGAACATGTTCCCCTACCCCAGCGGCGCCGGTCTGCACGTAGGACACCCGTTAGGCTACATCGCTTCGGACATCTACGCCCGCTACAAACGCCTGCAAGGTTTCAACGTACTGAATCCCATGGGATATGACGCTTACGGACTCCCTGCTGAACAGTATGCCATACAGACCGGACAACACCCGGCCATCACTACTTCCGCCAACATCAACCGCTATCGCGAACAGCTGGACAAGATAGGTTTCTCGTTCGACTGGAACCGCGAGATACGTACTTGCGATCCCGAATACTACCACTGGACACAATGGGCTTTCCAGCAGATGTTCCAGAGCTACTACGACAATGCACTGCAAAAAGCGCAACCCATCAGTACTTTGATAAAGTCTTTCGAGACTAAAGGTACCGAAGGACTGGACGCAGCCTGCAGCGAAGAACTGAGCTTTACGGCCGACGAATGGAAGGCTATGAGTGAAAAACAACAGCAGGAAACGCTGATGAATTACCGCATCGCCTACTTGGGCGAGACCATGGTGAACTGGTGTCCGCAACTGGGTACCGTGCTGGCCAACGACGAAGTAGTAGACGGTGTATCGGAACGTGGCGGTTATCCCGTTGTTCAGAAGAAGATGCGCCAATGGTGTCTGCGTGTGTCGGCCTACGCCCAACGTCTACTCGACGGATTGGAAACCATCGACTGGACAGACTCGCTGAAAGAAACACAGCGCAACTGGATTGGCCGCTCGGAAGGTACCGAAGTACAATTCAAGGTGAAAGACAGTGATCTGGAATTCACCATCTTCACAACCCGTGCCGATACGATGTTCGGTGTAACGTTCATGGTGCTGGCTCCCGAAAGCGAACTGGTTCCGCAAGTTACTACCGAAGCCCAGAAAGCCGACGTAGAAGCCTATTTGGATCGCACCAAGAAACGCACCGAACGCGAACGCATCAGCGACCGTAGCGTAAGCGGTGTCTTCTCGGGTTCGTATGCCATCAATCCTTTCACAGGCGAGGCAGTGCCCATCTGGATTAGCGACTACGTACTGGCTGGCTACGGTACAGGTGCCATCATGGCTGTACCTGCACACGACTCTCGCGACTACGCTTTTGCAAAGCATTTCGGTCTGGAAATCCGTCCGCTGGTCGAAGGTTGCGACGTAAGCGA
>OMAY01000609.1_pt1 | contig 20423 bp, 13 predicted proteins | sample 1673611 | NCBI WGS metagenome assembly OMAY01 (sample SAMEA103958117, study PRJEB25191) | human gut metagenome | biome: human-associated habitat [ENVO:00009003]; feature: intestine environment [ENVO:2100002]; material: feces | place: Germany | collected 2013/2015
ACAAGAAAGTCATCATCATGACCGATGCCGATGTCGATGGTTCGCACATCGACACACTTATCATGACGCTGTTCTACCGCTATATGCCGGAAATTATCGAAAACGGCCACTTATATATTGCAAATCCGCCCCTCTACAAATGCAGTAAAGGTAAGATCAGCGAATATTGCTATACTGAAGAAGCCCGCCAGGAATTTATCCGAAAATATGGTGATGGTCAGGAGAACGGTATCCATACACAGCGATACAAAGGTTTGGGTGAAATGAATCCCGAACAGCTTTGGGAAACAACGATGAATCCCGAAACTCGTATCCTGAAACAAGTAACAATAGAAAATGCCGCGAACGTGGATTATATCTTCTCAATGTTGATGGGAGATGATGTAGGTCCGCGCCGCGAGTTCATAGAGAAAAACGCGACGTATGCGAATATCGACGCGTAATAGTTGTATTCAACTAAATATTTAAAAATTAAAAAAAAACCAATCCTCACATCTTACAATTTGAGGTAGTCCCGACTCTTCACCGAGTCGGGACTTTTTATATACATTCTCCCCCTTCCACACACAAGGCTCTCTGCTTTTCATTTATATTTCATTTCCTTTTCCCAAAGAGTACCATAGTATTTCCTTTTGCCATTTTTATCGATGAAATGGGGGAAAACAGACGAATGCAAACAAAAAGAGAACTTCGGACAAACATTCTTTTTCTTATAATTTCAATCACTTGATGAAGATTATATGCAGGAAAGTCTTAATTTTGGAACATTAAACTATTTGGAATATAAACCATTAATAAGATAATAACATGAAACTCACATTCCGAATCGAATACCGCACCGCCTGGGGAGAAATGCTCGGCGCAACCTTATGCGGCAACGATAACCAACCAATCATGCTCAGCACCGGAGACGGAATCCGCTGGGAAGGCAGTGCCGAAATGACAGACGCCCCCGCAGGCATCCCTATCTCCTACCGTTATGGAGTTTATCGCGACGGACAATGTATCCGGCGGGAAAGTGGAACGATGCCCCACATTTTCTGTCCCGGAAAAAAAAGAAACTGTCATTATATCTTAGATGACTTTTGGAAAGACCTTCCACAAGAATCCTATTTATATAGTTCTGCATTCAGCGGTGACTACCAATCTGCCAACAGTATAAAGACAATGGCTCCTGCCGATTGCAGTATTACGTTCCGCGCACTCTGTCCCTGCTTGCATCACAAACACCAACAGCTGGGAATTTGCGGACGCGGTGCCGCATTGGGCAACTGGGACTGCAAACAAACTGTATTGATGGAAGAAATCCAAGCTAATGAATGGACGGTGACACTGAATGCCGCCAGTCTGGAATTCCCACTGGAATACAAATTTGTAGCCTGCAATGCCGATACAAAAGAAGTGGAAGAGTGGGAGGCCCACAATAACCGCCTGCTCTGCATCGATGGAATGAAAAAAGGAGAAATCTACCTCACTCCCGAATCCGAAGTCCGTTTCACTTCTTCTGCACGCAAGGTAGCAGGTACTGCCATTCCGGTCTTCTCGTTACGCAGCGAAGGAAGTTTTGGCGTAGGCGACTTCGGTGATTTGAAGAAGCTGATAGACTGGGCAGTGAGCACCCACCAGCAAGCCATACAGATTCTTCCCATCAATGACACCACCATTACCAATACATGGATGGACTCTTATCCCTACAACAGCATTTCAATTTATGCATTCCATCCCATGTACATCGACCTGCGTCAGCTGGGCAAGTTGAAAGATAAAGAAGCCTTGGCTTTCTATGAAGAAAAACGAAAAGAGCTGAATGCCCTTCCCCAAATCGACTATGAAGCGGTGAACAACACCAAACGAGCCTATCTGAAATCAATGTACCAACAAACGGGGAAAAAAGTGCTGGCTTCTGCCGAGTTCAAAAAGTTCTTCAAAGAAAATGAACATTGGCTACTCCCCTACGCTGCTTTCTCTTATTTAAGAGATCAATATGGTACTCCCAATTTCAGCCAATGGCCCGAGCATAATGAATATCATGCAGATGAAATAGCCGCCATGTGCATACCCGAAAGCGACTGTTACGAAGAAATTGCTTTTTATTATTATATACAATACAACCTACACATCCAATTATTGGATGCCGGCAATTATGCACGCGAAAAGGGCATTATCTTTAAAGGAGATATCCCCATCGGAATCAGCCGCAATAGTGTGGAAGCATGGACAGAACCGCATTACTTCAACCTCAACGGACAAGCGGGCGCCCCTCCCGACGACTTCTCTGTAAACGGACAAAATTGGGGATTTCCTACCTACAACTGGGACGTTATGGAAAAGGATGGTTATCGTTGGTGGATGAAGCGTTTTCAGAAAATGGCGGAATACTTCGATGCATACCGGATTGACCATATTCTTGGTTTCTTCCGTATTTGGGAAATCCCGATGCATGCCGTACACGGACTGCTGGGCCAGTTTGTTCCCGCCCTGCCAATGACGCGCGAAGAAATAGAGGGCTACGGAATGGCATTCCGCGAAGATTTCTTCACGAAACCCTATATCCATGAATACTTCCTCGGACAAATGTTCGGCCCGCATACTGATTATGTAAAGCAGACCTTCATAGAGCCTACGGAAACATGGGAAATATATCGCATGCGTCCCGAGTTCGACACACAGCGCAAAGTAGAGGCTTACTTTGCCGGAAAGACGGACGAAGACAGCATCTGGATACGCGACGGACTATACGCATTAATCAGTGACGTACTGTTTGTGCCCGACCGTGAAGACCCGCACAAATTCCATCCGCGCATCGGCGTACAACACGATTACATCTACCGTGCCCTGAATGATTGGGAAAAGGCGGCGTTCAATCGTTTGTACGATCAATATTACTATCATCGCCACAACGAGTTCTGGCGCGAACAAGCCATGAAGAAGTTGCCGCAACTGACACAATCCACCCGCATGCTGGTATGCGGTGAAGACCTCGGTATGATCCCCGACTGCGTGGCTTGGGTGATGAACGACCTGCGCATCCTTAGTCTGGAGATACAACGCATGCCGAAAGATCCTTCACAGGAATTCGGACATCCGGACTGGTATCCGTACCGCTCGGTTTGCACCATCTCTACACATGATATGTCTACGCTGCGCGGCTGGTGGGAAGAAGATTTCCAACAAACGCAACGGTACTACAACACCATACTGGGACATTACGGTGCTGCACCTGCCGTTGCCACTCCGGAACTTTGCGAACAAGTGGTACGCAACCATCTTTACAGCAACTCCATCCTGTGCATCCTCTCCTTGCAGGACTGGATGGCTATGGACGGAAAATGGCGCAACCCCAATGTACAGGAAGAGCGCATCAACGTGCCTGCTAACCCCAGACATTACTGGCGCTACCGTATGCACCTGACGCTGGAACAACTGATGAAAGCGGAAAGTCTGAACGAGAAGATCAAAGGACTGATAGAACAGACCGGACGAAAAGGATAATACTCTCAATCTTTATAATAGAAAAAGGCACCCATAACAGGTGCCTTTTTTTAAAAACTCCTACTTTTCTTGTCCTATCTTATTCAGTAAAAACAAAATTTCCGCCTGCTTATCAAAACCTGTCTGCTTGTATTCGTCATAAGTCAACATCACATCCGGCCAGAAAGTCTTTGCACGCTTATCCTTCCCCGGCAGGAATATTTGCACGGAATTAGAGATTGAACCTTCTATTCCGGTATAAGGTAATTTGAAAAGAGTCTGTTCCATAAAAGTATTCGGAGCCTGTCCGCTTGGCACGCCCACCACCGTAGCTCCCATCTTCCACAGCATGAAAGCATAATGAAACGCAGCACTGAACGTCCGCTCATCCGTTACTACAAAGACCTGTTTCGGAGCATATACCGGAGCACCTTTCTGTGCACGCAATTCTTCTTTCACACTACTCATGCAGCCATCAATAAACTGACGGCGCAAGGTATCAAGCGGTATATCCTCCTGCTCTTTCATGCTGAACGTATAGTCACCGAAGCTATAATCGGTTCCGTAACTCCTATTGAACTCTTCAAGAGTTATCTCTAATTTATTCATATACAGCGGTGAAACAATCCGATAATACTCCGTATCCATATCTTTCTGCAAGTATTTGTCCCCATAAAGCTGATACAAAGAAGCCAGTACGATAGGAGTCCAACCACCGCTGTTTCCCCGAAGGTCAATAATCAGATATTCCGAATGATGCTTCTTCATCTCTTTCAGCATAGCGGCAAAAGTTCCCGAAAACGAAGGCAATGCACAGATAGCCTGCAAAGTATCCGCAGGCATCTCTTTCTTCAAAGCATTCTGATAGTAAAACTCCATCTGACGGAGCAGATCCCCTTTTATATGCTTATACATATACTCAAAATTATCACGCGCCATAATGCTGTTCACTTTAAACATCATCACCTCTTTCTTCTTGTCTATGAAGCGATAAGCCATTTGCTCCTCAGGGCATCCCACCCAGGACGGAAGGTTCACTTTCTCTGCTTTCCTCAATTCCTCATTCTCCATAAAGTGCTGTTCCAAAGTCACATCCTTTCCATCCGGAGTGCGCAAATAGAAACAAACCGTGTCTTCCAAATCCGGTAACAACTGTTGCATAAACTGCCTTCTCACTACGTTCCGGCAAAATACGGAATAACGGTTATAGAGATTCTCACATGCAAAGAGACTTGCCGTCCGCGCCAGCAATTCGTCCATACTCTTGCCATTGATTCCGATAAGAAGACTACCCAGCAAATCTTGATGTGCAGCCGGAAGACTTTGCACGATCAGCCCGTCAGGGATACATCTGAACCCAACAGGCAAGTAGCTCTGCTCCTGTTGCTGCTTGGGCGCAAGAGAAAAAAGATACGTATGCCCGTCCTGAATGAAAGACAGAAATGCCATCGACTTATCCCAAAACTCCTGAAGGGTATGGGGCTGACTACGTAACTCATTTTCCAAATCAAACGCTTGCTTATGGAAGAAGACTTTGCCTCCGAAACCTGTGTACGGATCGGGATGCGCAGCTTCAAGCTGTTTCACCAGATAATGAAAGTCAGCGGCAAGCGAATCCCCGCTTACCTTGTTCTGCGCCGAAAGAGAGAGGCAGACCAATGCGGATAAAAGAAAGGAATACAAGTGTTTCATGTCTTGTTTTTTTAGTTGTTGGCACAAATATACCTGTTTTCTTTGTTTACTGGGAGGTAATTCTTATTTTTGTCATCCACCGAATATTCTATTTGATATGAACAGTTATATATTCCTTGATAACGTCCGTTTCTTTGCCTACCACGGTGTAGGTCAGCAAGAGCGGGAAGTGGGTAATGAATTTGTCATTAACCTGAAATTGAAAGTCGATATTGCACGTGCAGCCGAGACTGACGACGTGACACATACCGTCAGCTATGCCGATGTATACGAAAATGTGAAGGCTGAGATGGAGATACCTTCTAAATTATTGGAGCATGTTTGCGGACGCATCATAAAACGCCTGTTCCGTACTTTCCCCACCGTTAAAGCTATTGAGCTGAAACTCGCTAAACGTAATCCTCCCATGGGTGCTGACTTAGATGCGGCAGGAGTGGAAGTGCAATGTGAAAGAGCTTAACCCCCTCCCCAGCTTGTCCGAGAACTCTTGTTGTACTTTCTTTTAGGCGCAGACAGACTCCCCCACTGTTTTTTTTGAAAAGTGAACTCAGTAACAATAGTTCGTTAGATATTTCATTCACATTTAACTCAGGTCTACTATGAGTTTATGGTTCTTCGTCACTTTTGGTGGTAAAATCTGTTGTAATGAAATAAAATCAGAAAGCGATATTTTGTTGTTAACGATTTAATATACAGTAATATATTATCTATTTAAGATTGCAGATATGTAATTATTTTAGTAACTTTATGGTTCTTCAATTCAACAAGTTACCAAATGATTAACATATCTGCAAAAGACAAAGATAGTACAAAAAAGCGAACTAGTGGCCTCTATTATCAAATAAGCAAATGGTTCAAAAATAAATTCTCGGATAAAGGATTACTCATTCGTAATATTGAATTTTCTGATTGCTGCTGTACCTTACATGCTGATACCCATTCTCAAAGTTGCTCCTGCCCAAACTGTGGTAGACTTTGCTATCATGTCCACAAATACTACATTCGAACTTTGGAAAGCCTGGAGCTTTTTAATTTGCAAGTTGTAATACAGGTGCGAGTACGCTACTATTATTGTGATCATCCTGACTGTCCCCAGCGTACGTTTTCCGGTTCTCTTGCCATAGCCGGCCCTAATGCTCGCAAGACTCATGAAGTACAGCAGCGCATTCTTAAGACTTCGCTGTACCTGTCCGGTCGAAAAGCCTCCCTCCTTTTGAAATCCCAAAATATCCATGCCAGTACCTCCGGGTGTACCAGAGTGGTGAAGCGTCTGGGTGAATCAAACCCTCCATGCACAAGTACACGTATTGGAATAGATGATTTTGCCAGTAAAAAAGGGCATGTTTATAAATGTGTGGCATGCGATCAGGATACGGGCTTCCCAGTGGCTATCTTTGACTGCCGCTATGGTGAGGAACTCAATCAATGGTTGCAAGAAAACCAGCAGATAGAGCTTGTAACCCGGGACGGTTCTCATGACTACGCACGGGCCATATCCACTCATCTTCCGCGAGCGATTCAGGTTACAGACCGCTTCCACCTGGTCAAGAACCTGCTTAAAGGAATGACTGAATTCATTCAAAAGACGCTTTATCAGACGAATGAAAAGCTCTCCTATCCCTATCCTTCATTAGAGGAAGCTTATGACTATATGTTTAAGGATTTGTGTGACATAGGAGAGAAAAGGCATAAGGAAAGAATAAATAACTATTTGAAAATAAAGAAAATGACAATAGAAGGGGCTACAAGGCCTGAAATACTAGCCGCGATAGGAAAAAGTGCGACTTATGCACGCAACCTCCTGCAAGGGAAAGGACTCTCAGTACACCTGAACACCAACCAAAGGAAAGCTATGAAATATCTTTCTGAAATGGCTAGAATAGTGAGTGATGGAATAATATCTACAGCCACATTGGTCAAGAGAATGGAAGGAAAACTGGATTCATATCTGGTATCAAGACTCATGAGAACTATAACGGAAGTCTATACCAAAAAGAGAAAAGAAATCAGGGAACATAACGAAAAACTCAAAAAGTCAAAGATCAAAAAGAAGGTAAAGGTAGCCCTCATTAGGGAGTTTCTCCTCAAAGGGAAAAACAAGGATGAGAAGTTTGATCTAAAAATGAAATCAAATGAAGCCATTGCACACGCGGTGGACCTATGCATAGACTTCAGGAAAATACTGAAGGGAGTAGAGGCAGACACTACTCTGGATGAATGGATGAAGAAAGCGAAAAAAGCAAAATGCAAGGCTATCGCTAAATTTGCAGCGAATATAGAAGATGATAAGCAAGCGGTAAAGGCTGCAAGTCAAACCGAATACAGCAATGCATTACTCGAAGGGACGGTTAATAGAATTAAATGCATAAAGAGGACAATGTATAACAGAGCAGGAATAGAATTGTTGAGAGCGAAAGTTATTTACGGATTATGACTATTTACCACCAAAAGTGACGAAGAACCGAGTTTATACATACTTTTACCTGCACGCTTGCACTCATGTCTTGTATCGCCTTATTCATCGTGGTTTGAGCGGTGGTGGCAGCAAATAAAAAAGAAGTGTAGGCAAATTTGCTTGCACCAAGTAAAATGAATATATATCGCTCATAATCTGCTATGTATATCATATAAGATGCTAAAAATGGCCGTTTGGCAACCTGCTATTTTTATGCCTTTTTATGAGGAAAAGTATGGAAGGTATGCCGCTTTTTGCTTGATATACGCCTTCGTCCGTTCAGCACACATCATAATCTTACGTCATCCGGCCTGTATTTCTTTCACTAACCGCCTATGTTCCTTCTGTTTACAGCCCATGCTTCTTCCGCTGACAAGCGATGTTTTGATATGTCCACAACCGTGGTTTACGTGCTTCACGATTGTGAAGCAGCACATCCACAATTGTGAAGCACGTAAACCACAGCTGTAGACATACAAATTCAAAGCATTCGAAGGTAAACAAAGCGCTATGCAAGAGTAAGTTAAAGGGTATGTAAAGCAGAAGGAAGCGTAAAGTTAAAGGGGATGTAAGCAGAGGAAAGCGTAAAGTAAAAGGGGACGCAAAGCAGAAGGGGCATAAAAAGCAGAAGAGGCACGTAAAATATAGGGCAACTATAATTACAAAACAAATCTTTCAGGTCAATGTTTAATCATTGATTATCAGAAGAGTACAAGAAGTGCATTTTCTGTCGACAAGAAGTTAAGAGTTTGTTGACAAGGAGTTAACTTCCTGTTTACAAACTCTTGACTTCCTGTAAGTAGAGAATATAAGATTTTTCCATTACTTTACAAAAAAGTACTAAAATACACTTTTCAAAGGGGACTCATTCTTAGATAATTATAGTTCAAAGTAACCGATCATAATTAGTTTATATTATCAATAGTTCGTTAAGTTTTGAATTAACATAAAAAAGTAGGTCAAGTCCTGCCGATTCATTAAATTAAGGGTTGCTACCTCTTTAATTGCAATGAACCATACAGAACTTGACCAATATCTTGAGATAATAAAATCATGCTTGATAGAATCAGGTACGAAGATAAACAAATGGCGTGAGAAATTTATGCTTGAAGTGCTACTTTTATATTTGATTATTCCCGGTCGGGTTAATTTCCTTCAATAGGGTCGCTATGGTAAGTATGGTGAGCAACGTTATCGTCAGCAATTTCAAGTTTTTTTTGACTGGCTTTCCTTCAATTCCTCATTAGTGGAATCGCACTTGGGCTCTCGTCTTGCTCTCGCCTTTGACCCTCGTTATATCAGTAAGTCTGGTAAAAGCACGCCCTATCCGAGCCGTTTTTGGTCTGGCTGTGCGGGAAAAGCGAAACGAATGAATATTTAAAAACGATTTCAACAGTCGTTTTACAAATAATTATTTATACCTTTGCCGTCGACAAAACAAACAAGCTATAACTAAAATGAAAATAACATCAGCATTGCTTAGCTTATCATTGCTACTCTTTTCCTGTTCACACAACAATGAGACAGAAGCCTTATTCTTAAAAACAGATTCACTAATGGATGAATATCCTGACAGCGTACTCCAATTATTGAACATTCAGCCGAAAGAAATAGAAGATTTTTCAGACAAAGAATGCGCACGCTATGCACTGCTTCTTGCACGTGCCACGGATAAGTGCAAACAATCTTTGCTGCCTTGCGACTCGCTGCTGAACGTGGCATTAGAGTATTATGACGATGATGAAAAAGAAAAAGCAATAGCACTGCTTTATAAAGGAAGGCTGGCGGTGGAAATGGAAGAGGAAAAAGAAGCCATTTCATATCTTCAAAAAGGATTGACCATCATACAAAACTTTCCAAAAGAACTTAAAACCAAAAGTTTGTTCCTCAGCTCGTTAGGGAATCTCTACTTTGACGCCGGGTATTATGACGAATCCATAGAAATATACGAAGCTATGTATCAATGTTCTATCACAGATCTGGATAAATCAATAGCCCTCAACAGTATCAGTACATATTATTGCTTAATAGATGAAAAAGACTCCACACTCATGTTCCAGCGTAAAGCACTACATTATGCTATCGCTTCGGGAGATTCTCTACAGATTGCAATGTCTAAGCACAATTTAAGTCTGGAATTTGATAGTTTTGATGAGCTTGATTCCGCCTTATATTATGCACAAAGTGCCCTTAAAGGACTACCTAAAAAAGAGAACCATGGAAATTATTATAGTAATCTAGGGGATTTAATTTTTAAAACAGGAGGAAATAAAGACTCAGCCCGTCATTATTTGAATAAAAGCCTAGCGGAATTATCTATTGAAGGCAAGTCTACGTGTTTAAATAATTTATACAACCTTGAAAAAGAAAACGGAGATTACAAGACAGCAAATATTTATTTAGAAAAACATGCCGCCATCATAGATTCTCTATATTACATGGATCAGTCAACCGAAATACAGCAACTGATTTATGAATATAATACTAAAATGAGGGTAAGAGAGGAACAATTAAAAGGGAAACGCATCATATATTGCACTATTGCAAGCTTTATTTCGATTTGCTTTCTAATTATACTCGGCTATCAAAACTATATAAACCGAAAGAAACGTATTCAACTCCAATATAAACAATCATTAGAGCAAACACAGAATAAATTATCTTCTCTACAAGGTACAATTGAAAATAATCAGTTAATAATTGACTTATTACACCAAGAGCAGAGTAACTTAAAACAAGAACAAGAAAATAAAAAAAGGCAAATAGAAGAAAGAGAACAAAGTATAGCTGACTTAAAGAAAGAAAAGCAACGACTACTTAACTGGTTATTGGAGCAAAGCAATATTTATAAAAGAGTGATTACTCTTTCGAAACAAGCTGTTTCAAATAAAAAAGCAATGAAAGTATTGACCATAGCTGAGCAAGATCAATTAAAAAAGACCATATTTGAAATACACCATGATTACATATCTTTCCTTCAAGAAAAATATTCCAAATTGACAGAAAGTGATTTATTATACCTCTGCCTACAGGAAACCTCTCTTGATTCGCAATCTATTGCCATTTGCTTTGGGTATAGCGATACGCATCCTCTCAGCCAGAAAAAATATAGAATAAAAGAGAGAATGATTGAAGAAAAAAGCAAGATGTGATTACAACTTTTGCTATCTACTTATTTACCAATACGTTACATTTCTAGAGTGTGATTACAAAAATGCATTCATCATAATTGTTTGCCCTAACTTTGCAGCCGTAAACAATTAATTAAATATAGAAATGAAAACAAAAGTACTATTTATTCTATTATCGGTATTATTCATTATACCAATGAATGCAATGCCATACAAAAGGCATCGGCACAAAGTAAAGATCAAAATTATTAACCTTCAAGAAAAAGCGACCAATCGCAGCCCCTTATTTTTTGACCTAACCGCTGACGAAACAGACGACAATTTAATGATTACTTTCCAATCAGTCTTAGAGGAGGCAGATATCACTGTGACTGATAAGAACGGAAATGTAGTTGCTACTGAATTCAAGACCTCCATTTATGAAGGAAAGACCGTAAATATTCCCGCTCCTAAAGCTGATTTCTACACTGTAGAAATAACCTCACCCACCATAGACATAACGGGAGAAATCACACTTGAAGAAATATAAATTATCAATGTCATTAAATTAATAGGCATCTACTAAAGAGCTAAATATCATTCATATACATTAACCAATTAAATAACAAAAATGAAAATTAAAAGTATTATTTCTATTGCATTACTACTATTATGCATTTCGTGTTCTAACGATGAAACATTAGAGAACACAAAGAATTCCAAAGATCTGGAAGTGGTGAACTTAAACGACTTTGTCAACAATGGTAACACAACAAGATCTGGTAACGTAGAGAACCAAGCAGTTTTGAGATTTAAAGATTACAATGTCTACCAAGAGACTTTGAACAAACTGCAAGGAATGAGTCTGGAACAGAAGGAAGCTTTCTTCAACGGCTTAGGATTTAAAGGCGCATACTCTTCTTTAAAAGAAGCTGATGACGAACTCGACAAAATCTTCGATATTGAAGATGACAATGCTTTTCTTGAGGCATACAAAGAATTCAAAGATAAATACGAGGATACATACCTCTTTAATACAGAAAATACGTATGATTTATCTCCGTATCTTCCTTTTACAGATGCTGAACTCGAACTTCTGGGTAGTAATCAAGGCTATCTGATTATAGGTAATGAAGTTATTGCACCGAATAACGATGTGCCAAACTACAAGTATACTGCAACAAATGTGAACACACGTGCCGAAGGGTTTCCATACGATCCTCAATGGCAAGCACTTGCAGGAGATGTACTTGGAGTGACAATCAAAAAAGGAAAATACAGAAGTGACATTACTCTTGGTATAGACAAATCTGGCAATATTTTTATGGTAAGAACAGCTTCACAAAAGAAAAAGAAATTATGGAGCAGAAGGCATCCTACAAACTACGAAGCAGACTTATGGGTAGAGGGAGGTCATGTCCATATCTCAATTGGAAATGACGGTAATAGTAGTGCAAGAGAATGGCCAGTTGCAATAAATGCAAGACAATACAGCAAGAGAAATGTAAAATGTGCATTCAGAAATTTCACAACCGGATGTTGCGAAGGAGAAGTTGGAAACGTAGATTTTACTGTATATATACCATAAATAAAACTCACTTCAGGAAATAAATGAGAATATAATCATAGATTTCCGAAAACATACTCAATACTATGGTTTTTACGGAGCAAAATTCGTAAAAACCATGATATTTTTAATTTATTAGTAAACCTGGCGAACAAAGAGAGTTAAAAATGAAAGCTTAACTAACGAAAGTAAAGAAAAAAGTCTAATTAAATATATTTCTAGACTATTTTATTACTCTACCTTTGCCGCCATAAACCAATAAAACAAGTTCAAGATGAAAACAAAAACTTTATTCATGATGAGAAAACTATTCGCTACAATTTGCCTACTGTGTATGATATCTTCATTATCGTACGCACAAAATTTTAGATACGGCTTCACCGGCGGTGTCAACTTAAGTAAACCTATGGGAGACATAGAACCCCAATGCCAAGCAGGACTTCTCTTGGGAGCCAAAGGAGAACTGGGAATACCATCCGTAACAAAAGGATTTTACACAGAATTTGGTTTACAATTATCTGCAAAAGGTTATAAAATGCAATACGCAACGCCAGTAAACGGTGACGAAAGACATTACACAGAGAATCTCAACTATTTAGTTGTTCCTGTCCATATAGGATATAAAATAAAATGCAGTAAATCGGTTTCACTTTTCGCCAATGTAGGTCCATATGCCGGAGTAGCACTGTGGGGCAAGCATAAATCTTATAGAAACGAAAAGAAGTTTCACACGGAAAGTGACATTTTTAGCGGTGAATATGGGTATAAAAGATTCGATTGGGGATGCGGATTCAATGTCGGTGTAGAATATGCAAAGCATTTTCAACTCTCATTTGGAGCTGATTGGAGTTTAATGAACGTATCTAAAGCTAACGACTATACATACAAAAACAGAAGCTTCACTTTCTCTTTGGGATATTTATACTAAAACAAACCGAACAAAGAGCAACTGAAAAACACCATCTTCAGATTATACAATAGTTACATTTCCAAAAATATCATGTTTTTTACGGATTTCATTCCGTAAAAAACATGATATTTTTGGATTTGCGTTTATTATCTGTTATCTTTGCTTTCAGAAAAAAGTAATAAGAGTATGATAACAAGAGTATTAGAAGAAAGCATACGAAATAAATTGGGACAAGATAAAGCCATTGTCATCATGGGGGCACGCCAAGTAGGTAAGACTACCCTATTGAAACATCTGTTCAAAGAAAAAGAAGGTATATTGTGGCTCAATGGAGACGAACAGGATACTCGTGCACTTTTTGAAAACATCTCAGCAACGCGTTTGAAGTATATCTTCGGCAATAATAAAACTGTTATCATAGATGAAGCACAACGAATTGAAGACATTGGGATAAGACTTAAACTCATCACAGACCAACTGCCGGACATTCAGCTGATAGCAACCGGAAGTTCTTCCTTCGATCTTGCCAACAAAATCAATGAACCACTGACCGGAAGGAAATGGGAATATAAAATGTATCCCCTCTCCTTTGAAGAGATGGTTAATCATCATGGACTTATGGATGAGAAAAGACTACTTCCCCACCGACTGGTATATGGCTATTATCCGGACGTAGTGAACCATCCCGGCTCAGAGGTTGAAATTCTGAAACAACTTTCCGACAGTTATTTATATAAGGATATCCTGGATTGGGAACATATAAAGAAAGCCGACAAAATAGTAAAACTTTTACAAGCTCTTGCTTTCCAAGTAGGTTCCGAAGTTTCATATAATGAATTAGGGCAACTGTGTGATTTAGATCCAAAGACAGTGGAACGTTATGTCATTTTATTGGAGCAATCATATATCATCTTCCGCTTAGGATCTTTCAGCCGTAATTTACGAAATGAGCTAAAGAGTAGCCGGAAAATATATTTCTATGACAACGGCATCCGCAATGCGGTTATCGCCAACTTTGCATTAGCCGAAACCCGCCCTGATATTGGAGCATTATTCGAAAACTTTATAGTATCGGAACGAATGAAGTTTTTGCATTACCACTGCCTATGGTATAATACATGGTTCTGGCGCACCACTGCCATGCAAGAAATTGACTTCATTGAAGAAGGCAACGGGCAACTGGCAGCTTATGAGTTTAAATGGAATCCAAAGAGAATCGCCAAAGTTCCAAAAACATTCACTAACAGTTACCCGAACGCTACATTCAAGGTTATCACGCGAGATAATATAGAGGAATTTCTATTATAATATCACCGACCGCCGGTTATTACAGAAGTAACTACCGGAAAAATCTTTGGCATGCGCACCCTTCTTCAACCGCCCGTAAATAAACTTCCGGTTCTCTTTCGAGAGTTGGGCAGCAATAGATTTCCATACCATACGGATGCGTGGAAGCTCGGGAAAGTCGTCCTTATTTTTGTTATAACTATCCGAAAGCTTCACATAGAAAGGGGGGGAAGGACTTTCCAATATGAAGCCCTTCTCCCCCTTTTTATTCTTATCGGAGAACTTACTTTATCCTCTCTTTTTCTTCCGTTTTTTTGCAGACTCCACTGCCTCGGCAACCACCGGTTTATTTTCAAATCGTTTGGTATAGCCGGTGTAATCCGGAATAGTGCGTTCATACGTCGGATCAACGAATAGCGGGCTTGAAATAATATGGTCTGCCGTACTACGGTTACAGCAAAAAACGATATTCTCAACACCGGCAAGACGAGTCAGCGCTTTCACATCCGTATCGTGCGGCTGCAACGTCATAGGATCAGTGAAGAAGAAAAGATAATCAATCTCGCCATCCACAATGCGAGATCCCATTTGCTGGTCACCACCCAAAGGACCGGATTTCAAAATGGTAAAATCCCACTCAACATCGGGATGCTTTTCCTTAAGGGCCTCAAGAATAAGAGTTCCCGTAGTACCTGTACAGTAAAACTTGTGCCCCATGAGCAATTCTGAGTTCCAGAGAACCCACTCTATGAGGTCTTTCTTCATGGCGTCGTGCGCCACCAGTCCAATCTTTCTAACTAATTTTGTCATAAGGCAATACGTTTAAATAATAAACAATCGGTAAAAAGAAAAAGCTATAATTGCGAGAAAAATTTCTTTCCACGTAAATAATACTGTGCCAAGATACTGCTTTTTGTCCATTCCGGTATCACGGAAAGGGAAGTTTTTTTCAGGTTCTCTTCACGTGCAGGAGTAAAAGAAGAACGTAACAAACGATATTCACGCCGTGCGCGAAGAACTGCCAATGCATTGGGGAACTGTAGTTTAAGTATAAAACTCAATGCAGCTATATAGTCAAGAACTGCACGGGTACGCATCACGGAAGCAAAATCCTTGGATGGCAGGTTCTTGTAAAGCATGACAAGATTATTACGAAAATTGAGGAAAGTCTTTCGGGGATTCTCTTTCTTCAGCGTAGCACCGCCTACATGGTAAACCACACTTTGCGGCACACAAGCAATCTGCCGGCCACGTGCACGAAGCCGCCAGCAAAGATCAATCTCTTCCATGTGGGCAAAGAAACGTCCATCCAATCCACCGGCTTCACGATAATCTTTCAAGCGGATAAACAAAGCTGCACCTGTAGCCCAAAAGACGGGAATGATAGTGTCATATTGTCCCCTATCCTCTTCTACCACACCCATAATCCGACCACGACAGAACGGATAACCGTAACGATCAAGAAAACCACCCGCCGCACCGGCATACTCGAACATCTCCTTCTGCCTCCAACTGCGTATCTTCGGCTGGCAAGCCGCCGCTTCAGGATGAGCATCCATATAGTCAACCAGTGGCTGAAGCCAATGTTCCGTCACCTCCACATCTGAATTGAGAAGTACTACATACTCGGCATCGACCTCTTGCAATGCCATATTATAACCATCAGCGAAACCTTGATTTTCTTCCAACAGAATCAATCGGACGGTAAGGAATTCACGACAAAGCATATCAACAGATGCATCCGTAGAACCATTATCGGCAACATACACTACCGCACCGTCCGCTTCAGAAAAGCGTACTACGGAAGGAAGAAACGAGCGGAGCATATCGCACCCGTTCCAGTTTAATATGACAACTGCTATCTTATTCATGCTGTTTCTTCAAATCTTCCCGTGTGAGTTTCCACCGTTTATGCGACCAGAACCAATAAGCAGGAGCACGGCGAATGGTCTGCTCCAAGCGACGCACAAATAGTTCGGTTATTTCTCCCTCGGCAGTTTGCTTCGGGGTTTCAGTCAACAGATCAAAGTATGCTTTGCAATATCCTCTACCTCGTTTTTCCAATTCACAATAAAAAACAGGATAATTCATCATTCTGGCAATACGTTCACCACCATCCATAAATACGGTATCCTGATTCAGGAAAGTTGTCCAGTGATGGGCTTCATTGCGATTGGGAGACTGATCGGTAATCAGTCCGATCACTACATGCTTCCCTTCACGGCGCAACCGGATCACTTCGCGGGCAGTGGAATGTTTCGGTACATTATAGCCACCATGACGGGCACGGATGATCTTAAACATTTCATCCATATACTTGTTTCGCAAAGGTTTATACACTTGCAACGGTACGTCTTCCGGCTTCATGAAGGCTCCCATCGCCGTCAGCCACTCAAAATTGGCATAATGGGGAATGAGTACAACGATGCCTCCATGTTTTTCGAGCATGGCAAGATATTCTTCAGTATTACCATACTCCATACGACGGGAAAGGTCTTCGAACGACATACGCATCATCTTTATTTCTTCCAGCATATAGTCGCAGATATAGCGATAAAACTCACGCTCAATCTCGCGCAGTTCAGCCTCGGATTTTTCAGGAAAAGAATTCTTCAGATTCTTACGAACTACCTTACGACGATAATGCACCACATGACGCATCAAAAAACAAACTCCATCGGACAATATATAAAGTGCCCGGAAAGGAAGCAGAGCCAGAAGCCACATGCCAGCGTAAGTCAGCCAGTAGACAAGTTTCGATTTCATACTTTTCTTATACCTTATTATAATAGCACCATTCCCTGCAACGCCGTTCCGTCTTCATTAAAATCGCCCAAACGAACAGGCACCACCTGATTATCCAATGTATCATTGTGGGGAACCTCCACGCGGATATAGTTAGCAGTGAAGCCATGCATAGGAGTTCCCGGCTTGGAACGTTCCAACAACACAGGCAGGGTTTGTCCGATATGACGGGCATAGAATGCATGCGTCTTTTCGTCCGAAAGTTCCAACAGGCGCTGACTCCGACGGTGTTTTTCCTCGGGAGTTACCACATGGTCTATCTTTAATGCCTGCGTCCCCGGACGTTCGGAGTAGCTAAACACATGAAGCTGGGTCACATCCAGGCTTTTGATAAATTCGTAGGCCTGCTCAAAGTATTCATCCGTTTCACCACGTGTGCCCACAATCACATCCACGCCGATAAAAGCGTCGGGCATCACTTCTTTCACTTTCCGCACTTTGGAAGCGAAAAGTTCCGTATCATATCGCCGGCGCATCAGTTTCAGCACTTCGTCACTACCGGACTGCAACGGAATATGGAAATGAGGCATGAAACTGCGGGAATGAGAAACGAATTCTATGATCTCGTCAGTCAGCAGATTGGGCTCTATGGAGGAAATTCGGTAGCGCTCAATGCCTTCCACTTCATCCAGCGCCTTCACCAGATCGAAGAAAGTTTCTCCGGTAGTTTTACCGAAATCCCCGATATTGACACCCGTCAGCACAATTTCTTTTCCTCCCTCGGCCGCAGCCTGGCGGGCTTGTTCCACCATGGATACAATTGTTCCATTGCGACTCCGCCCGCGGGCGAAAGGAATGGTGCAGTAAGAGCAGAAATAATCGCAACCATCCTGTACTTTCAGAAAATAACGGGTACGGTCGCCACGTGAGCACGACGGTGCAAACGAATGGATATCTTTCAGCGCCGAAGCATAAGCTTCTCCCGACTCATTCTTTTGCAGGTTGCCGAGATATTGAAGCAAATCTTTTTTCTGTTCGGCACCAAGCACCACATCCACACCCTCAATCTTTGCAACGGTTTCGGGTTTCAACTGGGCATAACATCCGGTCACAACCACGAAAGCCCCCGGATGTTGCTTCACCAGACGATGGATAGCCTGGCGGCATTTCTTATCCGCCACTTCCGTCACCGAGCAAGTGTTCACCACACAGATGTCCGCTTTCTCGCCTTTACGTGCCGTACGCACACCTGCATCCCGCAAAATCTTACCGATAGTAGAGGTTTCCGAGAAGTTCAACTTACAACCTAATGTATAGTAAACCGCTGTCTTATCTTGAAATATATTGGTATCAATCATATCTATTCTAAACACATTTCTGCTACAAAGTTACATATAATTATTAGATTTTTTCTACTTTTGCACAAATCATCAATTTTCGTGCAATGATACAAGAGAACTTTATCAAACTCTACGAGCAGAGTTTCCGTGAAAACTGGGACCTTCCTTGCTATACCGATTACGGTGAAGACGAGAGTTATTCCTATGGACAAGTGGCGCAAGAGATAGCCAAATTGCACTTGCTATTCAAAAAGGATTTGGAGACATTGTAGGAAATGAAGATTCTAAAACAGCTAAATATAATGAGACAGATGTTAATAAAGTATACAGTAAGGTATTAGGAAGAATACAAAAAATAGATTCAGAAAAAATAAAAATTGAAGAAATTCAAGATTTAATAGAAGAAGAACTGAAAAATAACGGATACCAAGATGTATATGGTGCTTTTGCTAGCTATCGTGAAAAAAGAGCACAATCAAGGCAATTATTTTTTGATGAAAAAAAGCAACATAAATTTCTAAAAGCACTAGAAAACTTAGGACTTAAGTCAGCTAATGTAGAAGAAAACAAAAGAGAAAAAAATAATGATAGTGAAACAACTATGGGCAATATGTTTCAATATGCAAGTGCAATCTCAAGGCAGTTTGCTATAACATATTTAATGAAAAAGAAATTTTCAGAAGCACATGAAAATGGAGACATATATATTCATGGAATGAACTTTATTCCAACAGGTACTACCAGTTCATGTCAAATTGATATAAGTAAATTATATGATGATGGTTTTTATATAGGAAATAATTATATAAAAGAGCCAAATGGAATAATTGCATACTCGAATTTAGCAACAGTTGCAATACAAGCAAATCAAAATGATCAATATGGTGAACAAAGTATACCTTCATTTGATTATTATATGGCACCAGGAGTTCTTAAAACATTTAAAAAGCAGTTAAAACAATTGATTTTCGATTATTTAGAGTTAACAGATTTTGATAAATTTATAGCTGTAAATGGAATAGAAAGAGAAATTGATAAAATAAATACTATTGAGTTTGATTCAAATATATTTGATAAATATTGCAGAGATTCACAAGAGCTTAAAAGAATGTTTAAAATTGCTTATACTAAAGCGATTGAAAAAACTAAAAAACTAACAGATCAAGCAATGGAATCATTTATATATGACTTAAATACAATTCATTCAAGAGCAGGAAATAAGTTACCATTTTCATGTATCAATTTTGGAACAGATACATCACCAGAAGGTAGAATGGTAATTAAATCAATATTAAAAGCAATTAATAATGGACTTGGAAATGGAGAAGAATGTGCTTTTCCAGTAGCAATTTTTAAAATAAAAAAAGGTACAAACTATAATGAAAAAGATGTAAATTATGACTTGCTTGAATTGGCATGTTCTGTAACGGTAAAAAGAAAAAATATTAATTTTTCATTTTTAGATGCAGAATTTAATATAAATGATTATAAACAAGGAGACTATGATACAGAAGTTTCATATACAGGAATAGGTAATAGAATACTAGAAAATGTAGTTGATTCTAATAAAGCAATATCTGTTGGTAGAGGAGTTCTATCAGCAACAACAATAAATTTACCAAGATTAGGAATAAAGCATGGAACTATTTCAAATAATAAAACAGATTTAAAAGGATTCTTTTTTGAACTTGAAGAAAAAATGGACTTAGTAAAAGATCAATTGTTAGAAAGATATGAAATACAATGCAAAAAAAATATATATAATTTTCCTTTTTTACTAGAACAAAATGTTTGGATAGACAGTGAACGATTAAAAGACAATGATAATTTGAGAAAAGCACTAAAG
>OMAY01000612.1_pt1 | contig 20323 bp, 13 predicted proteins | sample 1673611 | NCBI WGS metagenome assembly OMAY01 (sample SAMEA103958117, study PRJEB25191) | human gut metagenome | biome: human-associated habitat [ENVO:00009003]; feature: intestine environment [ENVO:2100002]; material: feces | place: Germany | collected 2013/2015
TTGCAACACCGGCAAGATCCGTGCTTAACGTATGCACTTCCCGGTGGTATTTCTGCCATTTGGGTTCGCGGCAGGAGATTCCGGCGGCGTATTCCACTTCGTGCAGCAGGATATCACAGCCTTTCGATTTTTCTGCCACGAGATCCAGCGGAGCGGTATCGCCGGTGATGACGATTGTGCGGTCCGGTGTGGTGAATTTATAGCCGTAGCATTCCAGTGTTCCGTGGCTGACCGGAAAAGCCTCCACCGTAACCAGGTCATCCCGGTAGACAATGCCGGATTCAATTTCTGTTACCTCAACGCGGTAGCCGGATTCGTTTGCTTTTTCGAAACCGTGAATTCGGAAATCAATGTCGGTTTCATAGGCCTGTAAGATATGATCGGTCATGTGCTGTAAGCCCTTTGGCCCGAAAACTTTCAATGGAACCGGGCGCTCCAGCACCCACGGAGTAAAAATCAGATCCGGGTATCCTGCGGTATGGTCTGTGTGAAGGTGCGTACAGAAGGCAACGGTCAGAAGATCCGGCCGCAGGGCATCCACGCCGTTAAAATAGGCGGCTGAGGCCTGGCGGACAACGCCAGGACCAAAATCTACCAGATAAGCACGGTCACCGACCACGACAGCGGAGGAAGGTCCGTTGGCATTCGGACACGCATTTGGTGTGCCGGTTCCGAGAAGAACAAGTTTTGTCTGCATTCTTTCTCTTTTCCTTTTCTTTTTTTGTTTCTGTTTATGATTTCCTGTTACGATTTCTGCTTTTGCCTTATTTCTCTTCTTTTGATTCATTGTTTTTGGTTTCCGGAAGATGCTTAATGGAAATTCCGGTAAATCCATAGAAAATACTGAAAACCGGGGTCAGGTAAAGCAGGAATAAGTACGGGAAAAATGCCGACCATGCAACACCAAGTGTGCCGGCCATGTATACGCCGTAGCCATGCCATGGAATCATAGGACCAGCCATAGTTCCAGAGTCTTCGAGGCAGCGGGAAAGAATTTCCGGTGCAACCTTGCGCTCTTGAAAGACAGGTGCCATCAGACGGCCGGTCAGAACGTGTGCCATCGGCTGGGAGCAGCTGATGAGGCTGGTCACGTAACCGACAATCATCGTTGCCAGGATCATACTTCCATCGCTGTTGATTCTCTTTACAATCGCCTGAAGAATGTGATCCAGTACACCGAGTTTTTCCAGCATGCCGCCCATGCCGACAGCAAAGCAGATAATGGCTACGTACTGGAGCATGCTTCCCATGCCGCCGCGGTTTAAGATGGATTGTAATACCGGTTCTTCGATTGCGGTTGTGTAACCGTTGTAAGCTGTGCGGATGATGCCCTGCAGAGTATCGTGCTGCACAAAATAGGAAACAAATCCGGCAGCGAAGCTGGAAAGACCAAGTGCAGAGATCGCATTTACTTTGCAGAGGAGCAATACAATAATCAGGATGGCAGGGATCATGGTAATCCATCCAAGCTGGAATTCACCGTTTAAAGCATCGATGTAAACGGTAATGCTTCCCTCGGTATAGCTTCCGCTGGTCTGCTGGAAACCGAGAATAGTAAAAAGAATTAAGGTTATCACATATGTTGGAAGGGTGGTCCAGAGCATCGAGCGGATATGATCGCCAAGTTTGGCATCTGCAACGGCCGGAGCAAGGTTTGTGGTATCGGAAAGAGGACTTAATTTGTCACCGAACATGGCACCGCAGATGACAGCACCGGCTACCATGCCAGGATGGATACCCATGGCGTTTCCGATCGCCATCATGGCAACACCTGCGCTTCCGACGGAACCATAGGAAGTACCGGTTACAATACTCAAAATGGAGCAGAACAGCAACGTCAGAGGCAGCAGCCAGGACGGGTTAATCATTTTTAAGCCCCAGGAAATGATGGTGGCAATGGTGCCACTCTGCAGCCAGGTGCCGATCATGACACCGATGGCCATCAGAAGGCAGAGCGTCGGGACGACCATACGGATGGCATCGTATGCGCCGGCAACAATGTTGGTGTAAGAAATACCGAAAATCTTACAAAACAGATAGATAAAAATCCAGCTTGCAAACAGGCCGATCATAGGACCGCCGGTTTTCAGGCGGATACAGACTGCGACGGATACGATGATCAGCAGCAGCAAAAGCAGTGACTGTGGCAGATTGAGTTTTTTTTCTTTTGTTCCACTCATAAAAAAATCCCCCATTCATAGGTAAAATGATTTGCCCATTCAACGCGTTAAAGTAGAAAAGACATGTAATATATTATAATGGTGAAATGCAGAAAAAGCAAGGGAAATTCTCTTGATTTTTTGTTCTATGGTTGCTATAATAAGCGTGAGTGTGGGGCGGAGGATAAACTTCGGCCCTTTTGCAGCTAACTATAAACGGAATCAACAAGATAAAGAGGTTAAATCAATGACAAGAATAGACATTATTTCAGGTTTCCTGGGCGCAGGAAAAACAACCCTGATCAAAAAACTCCTCGGAGACGCACTGAAAGGCCAGCAGGTTGTTCTGATCGAGAACGAATTCGGTGAAATCGGAATCGACGGAGGCTTCTTAAAAGATGCCGGTATCGAAATCCGTGAAATGAACTCCGGCTGCATCTGCTGCTCTCTTGTGGGAGACTTCGGCGCAGCATTAAAAGACGTTATCACCAAATATCACCCGGACCGCATCATCATCGAGCCGTCCGGCGTAGGTAAACTCTCCGACGTCATCAAGGCTGTAGACGGTGTAGAAAAAGAAGCAGGCGTAGCCCTGAATTCCGCAACAACCGTAGTCGACGTTATGAAATGCAAAATGTATCTCAGAAACTTCGGCGAATTCTTCGAGAATCAGGTAAAGAGCGCAGGAACCATCATCCTGAGCCGTACCGATAAAGCCGATACCGAAAAAGTAGAGGCAGCTGTAAAAGTGCTCCGCGAGCTGAATCCGGAAGCACACATCATCACCACACCGGTTGAAGTTCTGGGCGGCAAGAAAGTACTCGATACGATGGAAGGTGCGATCATCAACCTTGCGCAGGTAGAAGAGGAAGAGCATCATCACCATCATCATGACCACGACGAGTGCTGCTGCGGCCATGACCACGATGAGGAGCATGAGCACCATCATCACGATCATGATGAGGATGAACATGAACATCATCACCACGACCATGACGGCGAGTGCTGCTGCGGCCACGATCACGACGAGGAGCATGAGCATCATCACCACGACCATGATGACGAGTGCTGCTGCGGCCATGATCATGACCATGAGCATCATCATCACCACGATGACGAGTGCGGCTGTGGTCATGAGCATCATCACCATCATCACGCAGACGAAGTTTTCACAAGCTGGGGTCAGGAGACTGTGAAGACCTTCACCAAAGAGCAGATCGAAGGCATCTTAAAGAAACTTTCCGAGGATACCGCTTATGGTATGGTTCTTCGTGCCAAAGGTATGGTAGCAGGCGCCGATGGACAGTGGATCTATTTCGATATGGTTCCGGAAGAGTACGAAGTACGTGACGGAGCACCGGAATTCACCGGAAGAATCTGTGTCATCGGTTCCAAATTAGCAGAAGATAAGCTGGCAGAGCTGTTCGGACTGTAAAAATACAAAGTAGCTGCGAAAATTACGGTCCGCAGGGTACCTGTGAATTGTAGTGAAGCTGCCGCATCAGAAACAAAATCCGATGTGGTAGCTTTTTTCTTGATTTAGAGACAAAGCAAAAGGTACGCCCGGAATCTCAGCCGCAAAAGCAAGTGCAGAAAGATTCCGGGAGTACGTCAAAGACAACGGAGGTACAAAATGTACGAAGAAGACGAAGTAGAAATTCCGATTTATCTCATAACAGGATTTCTGGAGAGTGGAAAAACCTCTTTTATCAATTTTACCGTAGCACAGGAATATTTCCAGATTGACGGGCCGACCCTTCTGATCACAACCGAAGAGGGTGAGGTAGAGTATGACGAAAAAGAACTGCTCAAACACAATACAGTACTGGAAATCGTAGAAGGACCGGAGCAGTTTACCTTAGATTACCTGAAAAAACTGAACCGTAAATATCGCCCGGAGCGTATTATTCTGGAATACAATCCGCTCTGGAGCGTAAAAAAACTCGAAGAAATGGAGCTGCCGCGCGGCTGGGGCATTGTACAGGAGATTGTGACGGTCGATGCAAGCTGCTTCCAGATTTATATGCAGAATATGAAATCTGTTTTCATGGAGATGGCAAAAAATGCGGATATGGTTATGTTCAACCGCTGTCGTCCGGAAGATCCGCTTCCGGCATTCCGCCGCAGCATCAAAGTAGTCAATCAGGCATGCGACGTTCTGTTTGAGAATGAAGAAGGCGAAATTGACAACATTTTTGAGGATCAGATGCCGTTCGATACCGATGCCGATGTGATCGAAATCGACGATGCCGATTACGGAATCTGGTATGTCGACATGGGCGACAACCCGGAGCGCTACGAGGGCAAAACCGTTCATTTCCGAGGCATGGTATTAAAGAGCAAAGACGTCGGAGCTGATTTCTTTGTCCCGGGTCGTATGGCAATGACCTGCTGTGCAGATGATACTTCTTTTATCGGCTATGTCTGCAAATGCGCAAGCGCCAAATCTCTCGTAATGGGTTCCTGGGTTGACGTGACTGCAACGGTAAAATGGGGCTATATGAAGGTTTACGATGGCGAAGGCCCGGTTCTGTATGCAAAAGAAATCAAACCGGCCAAGAAACCGGAGAGCGAACTGGTATATTTTAACTAAAGAAAAAGAACAATCATACATCAGACAACAGAGGGCAGGGAAAGTTTTTTCTGCTCTCTGTTGTCTGCATTGCAGGAGGAAGTATGTTTATTATAGTAGGTTTGGGAAATCCGACGCGCCAGTATGAGGGCACGAAGCACAACGTCGGATTCGACACCATCGATTACCTGATCGACGAATATCAGATCCCGTCTTCCGGTGCAGGCCACAAGGCACTGTTCGGAAAGGGCATGATCGCAGGCCAGAAAGTCATTGTCGCAAAGCCGATGACATATATGAACCTGAGCGGCGAGTCCGTTCGGGAGCTGGTGAACTATTACAAAGTGGATCCGGAGAGCGAGCTGATCGTGGTTTACGATGATATCAGCCTGGCGCCGGGACAGATCCGTATCCGCAAAAAAGGAAGCGCGGGCGGCCACAATGGCATCAAAAACATCATTGCCAATCTTGGCACCGACCGATTTATGCGTGTGAAGGTCGGCGTCGGTGAGAAACCGAAAAACTGGGATCTGGCGGACTACGTGTTAAGTCCGTTTACGAAAGACGAACGTCCCCTTGTAAATCTGGCGATCGAGCATGCGGCAAAAGCAATCGAGCAGATGCTGAACGGGGATGTGGACGCAGCTATGAATGAGTATAACCGCAAATCTGCAAACCCGGCAGAGTAAGGAAAATGAAAGCGTTATTAGAACCGATCAAAGAAATTGCCCGTTTTGACGAGCTGTTCCGTGATCTGAAAAAAGGAACCGCAGGTGTGACGGTGATCTCGGGCTGTTTGGAAAGCCAGAAAGCCCACATGATCGCAGGTCTCTCCGAGGATGCCCCGGTGCGGCTTCTGATCGCGGAAAATGAATTAAAAGCAAAAGAATTATATGAGGATTACCGGCTGTACGATGCGGAGACGCTGTATTATCCGGCGAAGGACCTGATTTTCTATCAGGCGGACATTCACGGAAATCTGCTGATCCGGCAGCGGCTTCAGGTCATCCAGGCACTTCTTGAGCGGAAGGAAGTTACCATCATCACCAGTGTGGGGGGATGTATGGACTTTCTTCTGCCTCTTGACGTGTTTGAAAAGCACTGTATCCATCTGCGTAATGACAGCGAACTCGATCTGGATAAAATAAGAAAAGAGCTGGTGCGGCTCGGCTATGAGAGTACCTTTCAGGTGGAGTCGACCGGCCAGTTTTCCGTCCGCGGCGGCATTCTCGATATTTATCCGCTGACGGAACAGAACCCGATCCGGATTGAACTCTGGGGCGATGAGATAGATTCCATCCGAAGCTTCGATGCGGAGAGCCAGCGGTCGATTGAAAACCTCGAGGAAATCACAATCTATCCGGCATCGGAGCTGATCTTAACTGAGGACACGATTGCGCGCGGTGTGAAAGCGATTAAAAAAGAGGCAAAAGCGCAGAGCACAAAGTTCCGCGATAAGATGATGACGGAGGAAGCGGCGCGTATCCGCCATGCGGCAGAGGAAATCTGCGATCAGATCGGCGAGGGCGAAATTCTGCAGGGAGCGGAGCAGTATCTTCATTATTTTTATCCGGAGACCGTCTCGTTTTTTGAGTATCTGCCGGAGAACAGCCGCATTTTCCTCGATGAGCCGAACCGCATCATCGAGTGTGCCGATGCGCTGGAAGCAGAATTTCAGGAGAGCGTGAGCCACCGTCTCGAAAAGGGATACCTCCTGCCGGGACAGGCGAAGCTGATGTGCAGTACGGCGGAGCTTGTGGCAAAACTGAACCGCCGCGGCTGTGTTGCCGTATCGCTGATGGAGCCGCAGAAGGGCGAGTGGAATATCCGTGACGAATTCAGTGTGACGGTGAAATCGGTCAATTCGTATAACAATCAGTTCCCGCTTCTGGTAAAAGATCTGAAATCCTGGAAAAAAGCGGGTTACCGTATTGTACTGGCGAGTCCGTCGCGGACGAGGGCGCAGCATCTGGCGGAGGACCTGCAGAATGAGGAGATTCCGGCCTTCTACAGCGAGAATGAGGAGCGTGTTCTGAAACCGGGCGAGGTCATGCTGATCCACGGCGCGGCCCGCAGAGGCTTTGAATATCCGATGCAGAAATTTGTGCTGATCACAGAGACGGATATTTTTGGAAAAGAGAAGAAGAAAAACCGGAAGAAATCGGAGTATTCCGGTCAGAAAATCCAGAATTTTGCGGATCTATCGATCGGTGACTATGTCGTGCATGAGAGCCACGGTCTTGGTATTTACCGCGGTATCGAAAAAATTGAGATGGACCGCGTAACGCGTGATTACATGAAAATCGAGTATGCGGGCGGATCGAACCTCTATGTGCTGGCCACCCAGCTCGATACGCTGCAGAAGTATGCGTCCGGCGAAGCTGCAAAGGTGCCGAAGCTGAATAAAATCGGCGGTCAGGAATGGAATAAGACGAAAACACGGGTTCGCCATGCGGTAAAAAATATCGCACAGGATCTCGTGAAGCTGTATGCCGAGCGGCAGGCGTCATCCGGCTATCAGTTCGGAAAGGATACGATCTGGCAGAAAGAATTTGAGGAACTGTTTCCGTTTGAGGAGACGGACGATCAGCTTGCGGCGATCGAGGCGACAAAGGCGGACATGGAGAGCAAAAAGATCATGGACCGCCTGATCTGCGGCGATGTCGGATACGGCAAAACCGAGGTTGCAATCCGTGCAGCGTTCAAGGCAGTACAGGAGAGCAAACAGGTCGTCTACCTCGTTCCGACCACCATTCTGGCACAGCAGCATTACAATACCTTTTCACAGCGCATGAAAGACTTTCCGGTTCGCGTGGATCTGCTGTGCCGTTTCCGGAGTGCGGCGGAACAGAAACGTTCCATCGAAGATCTGCGAAAAGGCCAGGTGGATATTATCGTCGGTACGCACCGGTTGCTTTCTAAAGATGTACAGTTCAAAGATCTGGGGCTGCTTGTCGTAGATGAGGAACAGCGCTTTGGAGTGGCACATAAAGAAAAAATCAAACAGCTGCAAAAAAATGTGGATGTTCTGACACTGACGGCGACGCCGATTCCGCGTACCATGCACATGAGCCTGATCGGCATCCGCGATATGAGTGTGCTCGAGGAAGCACCGCAGGATCGCCAGCCGATCCAGACTTTTGTCTGTGAATACAATGAAGAAATGGTTCGCGAGGCGATTAACCGTGAACTTGCGCGGGGCGGGCAGGTTTACTATGTCTATAACCGTGTCCAGTCGATTGCGGATATGGCGAACACGATCCAGAAGCTCGTGCCGGATGCAAATGTGGGCTTTGCGCACGGGCAGATGAAGGAGCGCGAGCTCGAGAAGATCATGTACGGATTTATCAACGGAGAGATCGATGTGCTCGTGTCAACAACGATCATTGAGACAGGACTCGATATTTCGAATGTCAACACGATGATTATCCACGATTCCGACCAGATGGGACTGTCACAGCTCTATCAGCTCCGCGGCCGCGTTGGACGGTCGAACCGGACTTCCTACGCATTTCTGATGTACCGCAGAAACAAGATGTTGAAGGAAGTGGCGGAGAAGCGTCTCCATGCGATTCGTGAATTTACGGAGATGGGAAGTGGCTTTAAAATTGCAATGCGTGATCTTGAGATCCGTGGCGCCGGAAATCTGCTGGGCGCAGAGCAGTCGGGCCATATGGAATCGGTTGGATACGATCTCTATTGTAAAATGCTCGCAGAGGCTGTCCAGGAAGCGAAGGGCATCGCACCGGCAGAGGCGTTCGAGACAACGATCGATCTGAATGTCAGTGCCTATATTCCGGACGGCTACATCAGCAACGAGGCTCTGAAGCTTGACACCTATAAGCGAATTGCGGCGATTGAAAATAAGGAAGAGTATGAGGACATGACGGAGGAGCTGACCGACCGCTTCGGGGAACCGCCGAAAAATGTACAGAATCTTCTGGCTGTCGCAGAACTGAAAGCGCTGGCGCACTGTGCGTATGTGACGGAGCTGAAACAGATGGGCGATTCGGTACGAGTCACCTTACAGCAGCATGCCAAAATCGATGTGGCGCGGATTCCGGAGCTGCTGCAGAAATACCGCGACGAACTGAAATTCCAGATGGAGTCGCTGGCGTTTGTCTACACGCCGCGGCGGAGAAATTCAAAGGAAAAGATCGATCTGCTGGAGAAGAGCCATGCACTGGTGGAAGATCTGCTGCAGATCACGCAGGAGTGAAACACTCGCATACCCACAAAATCGTGTGAAAAAGGCGTGAACAGGGAAGAAAAAAGTTGCCCTGTATCAGCAAAAAGGGTATAATAGAAAAAGCGTTTATAAAAATCGATGCAGGACCGGAAATTCGAATGTGTAAAAAAGTCGGGCATTTGAAAGGCCCGGACAGTTTTGAAAAGGTAAATTCTTTTTGAGCATACATTTCGCCCTGCATGAGGAGGAAGTAATGAAAAATTTAAAAGCAAAAGCAGTCTGCGTTATGCTGAGTGCTTCGATGGCAGCGATGGGACTGACCGGCTGCGGTTCCGACAATGTGGACGGAACAAAAACGGCAATTACTGTAAATGACGAGTCGATTACACTCGGACAGGCAAATTTCATGCTGAGATATCAGCAGGCAACCATGTACAATTATTATTCCAAGATGTACTCGATGTACGGAATGCAGATGCCGTCTGAGATGTACGACAAGGAAGGCGACGATGGAAAGACTACCGGGGAAACGTTCAAGGAGCAGTCTCTTGATACGATCGAAAAAGAGCTTCTGATGCGGCAGCACGCAGAGGAATACGGAATTTCCCTGACAGACGAGGAAAAACAGCAGGCGAAAGAGGCTGCACAGGCATTCGCAGATAAGAACGGTGACGATGTGATGAAAAAGCTGCACGCAACCGTTGAGGACATCCAGGATGCACTGGAGCTGTATGTTATTCAGACCAAAATTTATGATCCGATCATCGCAGATGTAGATACCGAGGTATCCGATGAAGAGGCAAAGCAGACCTCCATCAGCTACATCACGGTATCCACAGCAGGAACCGAGAAGGATGACGATGGAAAAACGATTGATTTGACGGACGAGGAAAAAGCGGCAAAGAAAGAAATCGCACAGAGATTCCTGGATCTCTTAAAAGAGTCTGAGGATCCGGCAACCGCATCGTTTACCGATCTGCGCAAGGAGCTGAACGATCAGTTAAATGCGGAGAATACCGCAGATTCCACCGATTCTGCAGATGGCTCCGATGAGAGCAGCTCTTCTTCCGATGCTTCCGACACAAGCGCATCCGACGCTTCAAGCGCGAGCACATCGAGCAGTTCCGACAGCGATTCCTCCTCTGAGGTTTCTTATCTGACCTCTTCCGAGACATCCTTTGGAACCGGATCGGAGAAAGACGATGACGATACCTGTTCTCTTGGAGATAAGGTAGCGGAAGAAGCAGCAAAGCTGAAGGATGGCGAGTATTATGACGGTGTCATCGAAGGCGACGATGCATATTATGTGATTCGTGTAGATAAAGCATTCGACGAGGATAAAACCGAGTCCAGAAGACAGACTATCATTTCCAACCGCAAATCGGATAAGTACAACGATACACTGGATGGATGGGTAAAGGAGAGCGATATCAAGGTCGCATCCAACTGGAAAAAGCTTGAAGTAACCGACGCAGATCTGTATACGATGACAGTTGACAGCGCTTCTACAGATTCCACAGATGGAACCACAACCGACAGTACAACAACGGACAGTACAACGTCTGACAGCACGACATCAGGCAGTACCGAAACGACATCGACAAGCAGCACAGGCACTGCTTCGACGTCTTCAAGCACTGCAGAATAAAAGCATACGATACAGGACAAACGGCAGCCGGATCCGGGAGAGGGGTCCGGCTGCTGTTTGTGTCTGAAAATATTTTGGAACAAAAAAAAGAAAATAATAGGGAATTTGTAGAGTAGATTGACAATAGTAAGAAGTTTATTTAAAATGAAATTACAACCAGAGTGTGTCTCACAGATTGCGGAAATAATTTTTCAGACACGCTCTAATGTTCAGGCGAAAACGATGCACCAGGAAAGAAGGTGGAGAAATGAAGAAGGCAGTAATTTCCGTACTTGTCGGTACAGCAGTACTGGCTTTCGTTGCGTGTGGAAAAAATGCTGCAACGGAAAACAGTTCCGATTCGGGTGTTTCAACGGTATCGGCATCCTCGCAGGTGGAAAATGGACAGAAAGCAACCCGTGTGAATCAGGGAACAAATTTGTCTCCGGGGTCACCGAAGAATATCCCGTCCGGTGGGGGGAACAGCTCGGGCAGGACACATCATTCGGAGACGCATCATTCGGAGACACATCATTCAGACGCGCATCATGATTGAGAATGTCGGGGTTTGCTGAACATTCGTGAACAGAAACAGACGAAGGGGTATCCAAAACGGATACCTCTTTTTCTACTTGTCGGGAAAACAATACAATGCTATACTGAACATGAATTTGACGCGAAAAGTGCGGCAGGTTCAGAAAAAACAGCCGGGATTTGTCAGTATACGCGGACATGTGCTGCAGGTAACTCGGGCAGAATGGAGAAAAGAAAATGACAAGAGAAGAATTTGAACAGCTTGCCGGAGCAGGTGTCATTTTATTGGATGGCGCAACCGGATCAAATCTGACAAAAGCGGGAATGCCAAAAGGAGTCAGTACAGAGCTTTGGGTTCTGGAGCACCCTGATATTCTGGCAAATTTACAGAAGGCTTACGTGGAGGCGGGAAGCCAGATTGTCTATGCGCCGACCTTTGGTGCAAACAGACTGAAATTAGCGGATTATGGAAGAGAAAACGAGGTGGAGGAGCTGAATGCACGCCTGGTGAACATCTCGAAAAAAGCGCTTGCCGGAACAGGTGCGCTGATCGCGGGAGATTTTTCTACACCAGGAAAAATGCTGCAGCCAAAAGGCGATCTCTCTTATGAAGAGCTGCTGGAATCCTACACAGAGCAGGTAACAGCGGTAGCAAATGCAGGCGTTGATCTTCTGGTAGCGGAGACGATGCTGAGCGTAGACGAAACGTGTGTCTTTATGGATGCTGCACTTTCTGTCTGCGATCTGCCGATTATGTGTTCTCTGACGCTGGAAGCAGACGGTTCTGCCCTGTTCGGCGGAAACGCTGTGGAAGCAGTTGAGACACTGCAGGAAATGGGAGCATCCGCCGTAGGACTGAACTGCTCGGTCGGACCGGATCAGCTTGAGGCAGTCGTAAATTCCATGAAAAAAGTGGCAAGAGTACCGGTTATCGTAAAACCGAATGCCGGCCTGCCGAAAATCACGCCGACCGGAGAGGCAATCTACAGCATGGATGCGCCGACGTTCGCAAAATATATGAACATTCTGGTAGACGCAGGAGCAGGCATTGTCGGCGGCTGCTGCGGAACGACACCGGAGTATATTCGTCTGGTGAAAGAAATGCTGGATGCGAGAAAGTAAATCAAAGATTACAATTCGCAGGAAACTGTGAGATGTAATGAATTCCCCTGTTGCGGACAAAATCTGTACGGGGGAATTTTTTTACGTTACCGGAAACTTTGTTGAATTTTCCGATAACGTAAAAAGCCCTCCGGGCAGGATTCTTTCTTACAGAGAACAAGACAAAACAGGTTTCAACGATCTGGTTTGATAGACAATCTGGGTGGAGAAAAAAGGATAGGAAGTCTGGAAAAAAGACATGGAATTGTGGAGAAAAGTCTGGTAGAATACGTGTCGTGTGGAAAACCTTCCGTACAGAAAGGATGATAAAGGATGTATCAGAATTATATTTTTGATTTATATGGAACTCTGGTAGATATACATACGAATGAAAAGAAAGCGTATCTCTGGAAAAAAATGAGCCTGTTCTTTGGGATGAAAGGGGCCGCCTATGAGCCGAAAGAACTCCGGATGGCGTATGAGACAAAAATCAAAGAGCAGGAAGCTGCGCTTAAAATGGAGTGCCGCGGCAGCCATGTACCGGAAATCGACATTGCGGATGTGTTCCGGCAGCTGTTTGAGGATCAGGCTGTTTCAGTAACGGAAGAAGAAATTGCAGATCTGGCGAAAATGTTCCGTGCGATTTCGATAGAAGAACTGAAATTGTTCCCCGGCGTGCCGGAAATGCTGCAGCGTTTAAAAGACGCAGGAAAGAAGGTTTTTCTGCTGTCCAATGCACAGGCGCTTTTCACCGCGCCGGAAATTTCCCTGCTTGGACTGACAAGATACTTTGATGGAATCCTGCTCTCGTCAGATGCCGGTGTGAAAAAACCGGATCCGGCGTTTTATGAGATGCTGCTGAAGCAGTATCACCTCGATCCGGCAGAATGCCTGATGACAGGAAATGACGATATCGCTGACTGCCACGGTGCAGCCTCTGCCGGAATCGCAAGCCGTTACGTGGCAACGCGCCAGTCACCGAAAATCAATGGTCCGCTGCCGGAAAACTGTGAGAAGATCGCGGCGATTGCGGAGTTGTTCTGATTAAAGAGCATTCAGCAGCACTCCTGAAAAAATAATGCGAAAAAATGGGCTGTCGCACTACGTTCATTTTCTTAGTGCAACAGCCCATTTTGCTTATGTCAGGAAAGGAATCCTTCAGTTTTTCCGCATTCCTTTATTCCATCGGAATTTCCGATAGCAGGCATAAATCAGAACACTGCATACCAGCCATCCCGCCGGATAACCAAGTGCAATCGGAATGATGGAATCAAATATATGTGACATCACAAACAGGTAAATCTGGCGGAACACGACGAAGCTTCCGAGCATTACGATCATTGGTGTTCTGGTGTCTCCTGCGCCACGCAGGACGTTGGAATAAACCTGGTTGACGCAGCAGAGAATGTAGAACGGGGATAGCAGATACAGAAACAGGGTTCCGTAACGAATCACAGCTGCCTCCTGGTTAAACAGATAGACCATTTGCGGAGCGAAAATCAGCAGAGGAATCATCATCACAATGGTTACAAGCTCAGCAAGCAGGAATGCGGTTGTAGCACCCTTTTTTGCACGGTCAATGTAGCTGGCACCGACGTTCTGTCCGGTGAAGGTGGTCGAAGCAAGACCAACACTCATCATCGGCAGCATCATAAACTGGTCGATTTTCATGTAGGCACTCCAGCCCGCCATAACATCCGAGCCGAATACATTGATATAGGACTGCACGAAAACGTTGGAAACGGAAGTCACCATCTGCTGGATCGCTGCCGGCAGTCCGACGCAGACGATGCGGTACAGCAAAGACCAGTCCATGCAGAGCTTTTTCCAACAGATGCGGTATGGGCCGTCTGTTGTGGTCAGCACATACAGCGTCAGAACCGCCGAAAGGTACTGTGCAATAACGGTTGCAAGCGCCACACCCTCGATTCCCATGCCGAAGGAAACGACAAACAAAAGATCGAGCACGGTATTGACAACAGCGGAAAAAATCAGGAAATACAGCGGATGGCGGGAATCGCCGACAGCGCGGAGAACGCCGGAGCCCATGTTGTAGAACATCAGACCGGCAACACCGCCAAAGTAAATTTTAAGATACGTTGCCGACTCACGGATGACATCGTCCGGTGTGCTCATCATGCGGAGCATGTACGGCGTGATGAGAATGCCGAGAATGGTAAAGACAATGGAGAGAATAAACGTCATCACCAGTGTCGTGCTGACGGTGCGGCTGACCTTTTCATCCGCCTTTGCGCCATAATACTGAGAGATAATGACACCGGCACCGGTGGAAAGTCCCATGAAAAAGCCGATCAGAGAATTGATGATCGGACCGACGGAGCCGACGGCGGCGAGTGCTTCCTTGCCGACAAAGTTGCCGACAACGATGCTGTCAACGGTGTTGTAAAGCTGCTGGAAGAGATTTCCGGCCATCAGCGGAAGAGAGAAGAGAAGAAGCTGTTTCCAGATAGAGCCCTGGGTCATATCGCGGGCTTTGCTCTTTTGTACTGTTTTCGTCATAGTAGTCCCCTTTTTTACGTTGATTTTACCTTCTTTTTTATTGTAGCACTTTGAAGTTGTGATGGAAATATCCATTTTTGACGTGATTTTCGGACTTTGTTGATATAAACAGCCGAAAATAAAAGTAAAAAGAATTGTTTCTGAAAAAATTGTCTGGTATAATAGGGAGCAGATGCGTAAATGCAAAAACAACAGATGCTTCAAAGACCGGTGCAAAAACGGAAAGATCAGGGGGATTTTGCGGTGGCTTTTTGGAAACTGCGCGTCACAGAACAGGATAGAAAGAAGGTAACCGAAATATGGGAGATTATTTTGTATGCAGTAAAACAGATCCGGTAGTAGAGACAAAGGCGGGAAAGGTACGCGGCTTCCGCCTGAATACGACATACGCGTTTCATGGAATCCATTACGCTGAGGCGGACCGTTTCCAGATGCCACAGCCGGTGAAACCATGGAAAGGAATCAAAAATGCGCTGGCATACGGCTATGTATGTCCGCTTTTAAAGCAGGATGAGCCGAACATGGAGGTGCTGGTACCGCATCGTTACTGGCCGCAGGACGAGCATTGCCAGAACCTGAATGTCTGGACACAGAGTCTTGATCCGGGTGCGAAAAAGCCGGTCATGGTATGGCTCCACGGCGGCGGCTTCAGCGCCGGCTCTGCGATTGAGCATGTGGCATATGAGGGGGATCACTTAAGCGAGTTCGGTGATGTCGTTGTTGTTTCCGTGAACCATCGGCTGAATATCCTCGGTTATCTCGATCTCTCGCCGTTTGGCGAAAAATACAAAAATTCTGCGAATGCAGGAAACGCAGATATGGTAGCTGCATTGCAGTGGGTACATGACAATATCGCGGCATTCGGCGGAGACCCGGAGAATGTTACGATTTTCGGTCAGTCCGGCGGCGGTATGAAGGTAGCAACGCTGATGAATACGCCGGCAGCAGACGGCCTGTTCCAGAAGGGTATCATCGAGAGCGGTGTTTATGAGGCAAAGGTTTATCAGAAAGAGGACGGAGACGGCACCGCGATTGTGAAGGCTCTGTTAAAAGAACTGAATCTGGACGAGTCCGAGGTGGAGAAGCTTGAGACGATCCCGTATTATGAGCTGTCAAATGCGTACAATAAAGTTGAGGCAGAGGTTGCTGCGAAAGGCTGCTATATCGGACAGGGACCGATGGAGAATGGCTGGTTCCACGGAAATCCGATCAAGTGCGGATTTACGGATCACGCTAAAACGATTCCTGTGCTGGCAGGAACCAACATCGGTGAGTTTGATTTTGGACCGGTTGTGCCGGGAAAACATGAGATGAACCGTGAGGAACAGATTGCGTTCCTGACGAGAAAATATGGCGATGCAACGCCGGAGCTGATTTCTCTTTTTGAAAAAGCATATCCGGACAAAACAATTGCCGACCTGTGGTCTGTGGATACGTTCTTCCGTCCGGCAACGATCGAATTCATTCGTCAGAAATCGGAGTTTACAGAAGCGCCGACTTATTCCTATCAGTTTACCTATGAATTCCCGATCGATGGCGGAAAAGCCGCATGGCATTGTGCCGAGATTCCGTTCGTATTCCATAACATCGACCGCATCGCCGTATGCAATGTCCCGGGCGAAACAGACCGTCTGCAGGAGCGTATGGCCACCGCCTGGATCAACTTTGCCCGCTACGGAAGCCCGGAAACCCCATCCCTCCCGAACTGGCCGGCATGCACCCCGGGGGATGAAGCAACCATGATTTTCGACAGAACCTGTGAAATCCGCCGCAACTTCGATCACGAGCTGGTGAAGAAGCTGGTAGAAACCGAGTATAATCCGATGACACCGGTTGTGGAAGACGAGGAAGAGGACGCGTTCTTTATTCATTGAGGAAAAGCAGGATTTCAGAACGGAAAGCAGAAGTGAAAATCAAAAATAAAAAGCAAAAACAGAAGTGAAAAACAAAATCCGGAACGGATCGAAAAATCGGAGACCGTTCCGGATTTCATTTTTTTTGAAATGGTTACGGCTCCGGTGTTTCCGGGACCGGTTTTGAGCGGCAAAAGCTATACAATTTTAAACGAAAAATGGTATTATAGAAATAATATGTAATGCTGCTTAGAAAGAGGAATAACTACATGTACACATATCTGATTGTAGATGACGAAATGATAGAGCGAAAGGGAATTCGGATGCTGCTTTCGTGGATGAATATCCGGGAGAATATTCTGGAGGCCTCCAATGGGGAGGAGGCACTGGAGGTGTTTGAAAAAGAGAAGATAGACGTACTGCTGACCGACATCAATATGCCGTTCATGGACGGAATTGAGCTTCTTTCCCGGATTCATGAGGAGTATCCGGGGACGGAAACCGTGATTTTCAGCGGGTACGACGAGTTTTCCTACGCGAAAAAGGCGATTTCTTACGGTGTTTCCGCCTATATTTTAAAACCGGTCAACCCGGAAGAATTTAAAAAGGTGGTTGGTGAAATCACCGAAAAGCTTGCAAAGAGTGAGCGCGAGGAAAAACGGAAGGACGAAAGCATGGAGTTTCTGCGGGAGCATTTGCTGTATCTGATGGTCAACGGGCAAAGCCGCAGCACAATGCAGGAGAAAACACAGATGCTTCTCGATATGAGCTTTGTCCGGGATTTCTGCCGTATGGTACTGCTGGAGTGTGCCAACAACTATTTTGAACAGGTAAACAGCGAACAGATTGAAAAGATGCAGAGCGATTTGCAGATGCCACGACGCCGGAGCCAGATCCTGGGGTTGGAGGACGGGAGGAGTGGTCTGGATCTGCCCGGAGGGCGAATCGGCGTGAGTTTGTTGACTGGTGCAACGTTTGGAGATAGAATGAAAAAAAATATTTTCGGAGTTTTTTGTGCTTGATTTTATGAGAACAGAAAAGTTTCGGGAAGATATTGTGTGAAATTTGGAGGTTTTTGGGTATGGATAGGATTCGACTGAATGCTTCGGAGTGGATGGATTTCCGGAGTGGAGAAAAGAAGTGTTTTTTGCTGACAAACGGACTGGGAGGTTATTGTTCGCTGACGGTGATGGGGAATGCGGCGAGGAATGATCAGGCGCTGTTAATGGGAGCATTGAAGGCGCCTACGGTGCGGGAGCATCTGATTTCGAATGTCTGGGAGACGTTGGAGGTGGATGGTGAGGAGACGGAGCTGTTTTCACAGGAGTTTGTGAATCGGACGCAGAATGTGGAGGGGTTTCGGTTTCTGGAAGGATTTGAGATGGGGAGTCTGCCGGTATGGTTTTACCGGGTGAAGGGGATTGAAATTGAGAAGACGATTGGGATGGTTCAGGGGGAGAATACGGTTCTTGTCCGGTATCGGGTGAGAAGTGGGAAGAAGGGGAGTTTTTCGGTTCGGCCGGTGATGCGGTTTGCTGCGAAGGGGGAGCAGCTGCAGGAGGGGCAGGATTTTGCGGTGGATCGGAAGTGCATTGCGAGCAATGGTGTGATTCTTTCTTATGGGACAAATGGGGAGCTTCAGATGGAGAAGGAGAGGATCTGGAGGGATTTGTTTTTTGAGCAGGATGCGCGGGATGGAAGAGATGGCATCGGAAGTGCTGTCGTGAATCACCGGATTCGGTTTGAGATGACGGGAGACGGCAGGGAGCAGGTCTTTTTTGTTGTGTATAGTCTCGCGGATGATGTGGATAAGTGGGATGAGGAAAGGATTGCGCTGTGGATAGAAGAGGAAGAGAAGCGGCAGGAGATGATTGCGGAAAAGTCCGGGATTTCTGATCCGGTGGGAAAGCAGCTGGCGGTGAGTGCGAGTCAGTATATTACGGAACGTGCATCGACAGGTGGGAAGAGTATTATGGCTGGTTTTCCTTATTTTGCGGACTGGGGGCGGGATACGATGATTTCGCTTCCGGGATGCACGCTGGCAATTGGGGAGTATGAGGAGTGTAAGAGCATTCTTCGGACTTTTATGGCATATACAAAAGAAGGACTGATGCCGAACCTGTTTCCGGAGGGGGATGCGCTTCCGATGTATAATACGGTGGATGCGGCACTTTTGTTTCTGGATGTGGTGTATGAGTATTACCTTGAGACAGGAGATGTGGAGTTTGTACGCGAGGCGTTTCCGGTGATGGAAGATATTGTGTTCTGGTATCAGAAAGGAACGGATTTCCATATTAAAATGGACAGTGACGGGCTGATTATGGCCGGGGGCGGCCTGGAGCAGGTGACGTGGATGGATGTGCGGATTGACAAGGAGCTGCCGACACCGCGTCACGGAAAGCCGGTGGAGATTAATGCATACTGGTATAATGGTCTGAGGATTCTGGAAGAGCTGGCACCGTTTGTCGGAAAGGATGGATCGGCGTATGGGAAGCTTGCGGAGCAGGTGAAGAAGAGTTTTCTCGAAAAGTTCTGGATGGAAGAGGAAGGATATCTGAAGGATGTGCTGAACGGCACGTATGAAGAGAAGCAGTTCCGATGCAATCAGGTCTTTGTGCTGGCGCTTCCGTTTCAGATGGTGAGTCAGAAGCAGGGGCAGCGGATCTTACAGGCGGTCAAAGAAAAGCTGTATACGACAGCAGGACTGCGGTCATTGGAGATGGAGGATCCGGCGTTTCATCCATGGATCGGTGGAAGTCAGCCGGAGCGTGACAGGGCATATCATCAGGGGACAGTCTGGGGATTTCCGCTTGGGGCGTATTTCCGTGCGGTGCTGAACTATTTCCCGAAGGAGGGAAAACAGGAAGTGCGCCGCGGACTGGACCGTCTTGCGAGCTGGATGCAGGAAGGATGTCTGTTTCATCTGGCGGAGATTTATGATGGTGCGGCGCCGGTGATGTCGAAGGGCTGCTATGCGCAGGCGTGGAGTGTCGGAGAGATTCTGCGGGTTTACAAAGAAATGGAGGGAAAGAAGATGAATGCGGTGGTGAAAAGAACGCCGGCGGAGTGGAAAAGCTTTTTTGAATCGGAAGAATTTGTGGAAAACTTTACGTACGAAGGAGATGACCTCGGTGTCTCGGTGAGAAAGAGCAGGGAATGTGATGGAAACTGGCAGATGCCGAAAAAGGATGAGCAGTTTGTGACAGAATGGAAGCTCTGGGCGCCGACAGCAATGGAGGTTTCGCTGGAACTGTTTTCCTGCGGCAGCAGCCGTGAGCGCGGGGACCGAAAAATAGCCTCGATTGCGATGACGCGCGGCGAAAAGGGTGTCTGGAGCTGTGCAGTGCAGGGAGCGCGGTATGGAACGTATTATACGTATCATATCCTGCACTCGGATGGTGTCTTTGATACGACAGATCCGTACGGCGTGGCTTCCGGTATTGATTCGGAGCGGAGCATGGTGGTGAATCTTGCAGAGACGGATCCGGCAGGCTGGGAGCAGGATGAAAGACCGGAAATCCGGCCGGAGGATCGTTGTGTGTATGAGCTTCATGTGAAAGATTTTTCGAGTGATCCGCATTGCGGTATTTCGGATAAACACCGTGGAAAGTTTCTGGCGTTTACGGAAGAAGGCACGACGCTGAACGGCGACGGGATTCATGCGACGGGGTTCGATTACCTGAAATCGCTTGGCATTTCTCATGTGCATCTGCTTCCTGTTTTCGATTTTGGCAGTGTGCCGGAAGATGATGCGGAAGCGTTTAACTG
>OMAY01000629.1_pt1 | contig 19905 bp, 10 predicted proteins | sample 1673611 | NCBI WGS metagenome assembly OMAY01 (sample SAMEA103958117, study PRJEB25191) | human gut metagenome | biome: human-associated habitat [ENVO:00009003]; feature: intestine environment [ENVO:2100002]; material: feces | place: Germany | collected 2013/2015
GTACCCTTCTTTGCCGAGATATCTTGCGACTGGTATTTACCTCCCCATTCTTCTACCAGGAAGTTCATAGCAGCCAATTCTTCTTTAATCTTATCAGGATTAGCATGCGGTTTATCTACCTTATTAATAGCAAACACAATAGGTACGCCGGCAGCCATAGCGTGATTAATCGCTTCTTTGGTTTGCGGCATCACATTATCATCGGCAGCTACAATAATAATAGCAATATCCGTTACTTTCGCACCACGGGCACGCATCGCTGTAAATGCTTCGTGACCCGGAGTATCAAGGAAAGTGATACGGCGTCCGTCTTCCAGCTTCACGTTGTATGCACCGATATGCTGGGTAATACCACCGGCCTCACCTGCAATTACATTTGCCTTACGAATATAGTCCAACAATGAAGTCTTACCATGGTCAACATGCCCCATCACGGTAACAATCGGAGCACGAGGCTGTAAGTCTTCTTCTGCATCCTCCTCTTCGGTAATGGCCTGTGCCACTTCTGCGCTGACATATTCAGTTTTGTACCCGAATTCTTCGGCAACGAGGTTAATCGTTTCAGCATCCAAACGCTGATTGATAGAAACCATGATACCGATGCTCATACAAGTAGCGATAACTTTAGTAACAGGAACATCCATCATACTTGCCAATTCATTGGCAGTAACAAACTCGGTAATCTTCAATACCTTGCTTTCTTCCTGTTCCATCTCTTCCAGCTCCAACTGGCGGTTCATCACGCTTTCACGTTTCTCCTTACGGTACTTAGAAGCCTTACTCTTTGTCTTGTTAGTCAGGCGAGCCAAAGTCTCCTTTACCTGCTTAGCTACATCTTCATCGCTGACTTCCGCTTTGACAACCGGTTTCTTAAAGCGGTCCTTATTAAATTTTCCGCTTCCACTCTGGTTATTATTCGGTCTGTTATTTCCACCTTTACCGGAATTGTTATTATCCCTGCGCTGGTTATTATTACTATTATTGTTATTCGTACTACCGGCGGCAGTAATATCTACCCGCTCCTTATTAATACGATTGCGTTTCTTTTTCTTGCCGTCATCGGTTGCATTTCCGCCACCCGGTTTGGCAATTTTTTCGTCGCTCTTTCTTATCTCCTTGATAATAGCGTCCTTCATCTGCTTACGCTGTTCCTGACGCTGTTTATCTTTCTCTTCTCTCTCTTTCCGTTTTTCCTCTTTCGATTTCTTCTTCGGACGAGTAGACTGGTTCAATGCATCCAGGTCAATCTGACCTACTACATTAATCTTTGATTTAAATTCAGTAGGACGAATTTTAAATATATCGTCTTCTTCTTTTTCCTGAACGGGTGCTGCGGGTGCTTCTTTTTCCATTTCTATCACCTGGGGTTTCTTCTGTTCTTCCGCTTTTTGTTGAACTTCGGGTTCTTTCTTTTCTTCTTGGACAGGGGCAGGCTTCGGTTGCGGAGCAGGCTCTTGTATCTTCTCCTCTACCACAACCGGTTCTTGAGGAGCTTCAACCTTCTGTTCTTCAACCTTCGCAGGCTCTTCCTTCTTGGACACCGGCTGTTCGGTCTTCACAGAGACCGGTTGCTCGGCTACCTTAGGAGCAGGGCGCTTGTTCAAGCTGTCCAAATCTATTTTGCCCACTTGCTTGAATTTGGGGCGTACGTCTTCAGGGATAACAGTTTTCACGACTTCTTCTTTTTTAGGTTTTTCAAAACCGTCAATAGAGATGGAAGCCTTGTTCCGATCCTTATTCTGTCTTTCCTGAATAAATTTTTCAGACTCTATTTTCAAATTCTTATCTGTGCTGAACTCTTTCACAAGTACAGCATATTGTTCTTCGGTAATTTTCGCATTAGGACTAGCCTCAATGGTATAGCCCTTCTTCTGCAAGAATTCAACTACCGTCGTTATTCCTACATTTAAATCTCTTGTTACTTTGTTCAGTCTAATCGTCATACTCGTTTTTTAATTATTAACTACGAGCCGGTGCCGAAGATTACTCTTCAAATTCAGCTCTTAAAATTCTCAACACGTCATCTACCGTGTCTTCTTCGAGGTCCGCTTTTTCAATCAACATTTCGCGCGGAGCATTGATAACAGCCTTAGCTGTATCCAACCCGATACCTTTAATGGCATTGATAACCCACTCATCAATTTCATCCTTGAACTCATCCAAGTAGATATCTTCGTCCATTGCGTTTTCATCCAGTTCGCGGTACACATCAATCGTATATTCGGTAAGCATACTGGCAAGCTTAATGTTCATACCACCCTTACCGATTGCCAAAGATACTTCTTCCGGTTTCAGATAAACTTCAGCTTTCTTATCTTCTTCGTGCAACACGATTGAAGAAATCTTAGCCGGGCTCAAGGCACGCTGAATAAACAACTGGATATTGGACGTATAGTTGATTACGTCAATATTCTCGTTGCGCAACTCACGAACAATGCCATGAATACGGCTACCCTTTACACCTACGCAGGCACCTACCGGGTCGATACGGTCGTCGTACGACTCAACGGCAATCTTGGCACGCTCACCGGGGATACGGGCAATCTTCTTAATGGTAATCAGTCCGTCATTGATTTCGGGCACTTCCATCTCGAACAGACGCTGCAGGAATACAGGCGATGTACGGGAAAGGATAATCTTCGGATTGTTATTCTTGTTGTCCACACGGGCCACCACGGCACGCGCCGTTTCTCCCTTGCGATAGAAATCGCTCGGAATCTGTTCCGTCTTGGGCAGCAGCAATTCGTTTCCTTCATCATCGAGCAGCAGCATTTCCTTCTTCCATATCTGGTATACTTCCGCATTGATGATATTGCCCACCTTATCAATATATTTATTATAGATACTGTCTTTTTCCAGTTCCAAAATTTTAGAGGCCAACGTCTGACGCAGGTTCAGGATGGCACGTCGTCCGAAGTTCGCGAAGATTACTTCATCCGTCACTTCCTCGCCCACTTCATAAGAAGCATCTATTTTCTGTGCTTCCGATAATGCAATCTGCAAGTTCGGATTTTCCAGGTCTTCATCCGCCACTACTTCACGGTTGCGCCATATTTCGAAGTCGCCCTTGTCCGGGTTCACAATTACGTCGTAATTCTCATCGGTGCCGAACATCTTCGCGATCACACTACGGAACGACTCTTCGAGCACGCTCACCATGGTGGTTCTATCGATATTTTTCAGTTCCTTAAATTCCGAAAATGTATCTATCAGGCTGATAGTTTCTACTTTCTTGGCCATAGTCTTATTTAAAACTGATTAAGTATTTAGTATATTTTATTTCATCATACGCAAGCATTTCGTCTTCCTGCACCAGCTGGGGACGCTTGGCTCCTTCTGGTTTCACTTTCTTCTCTACAGTTACAGTGAAATGCTGTTCATCGGCTGCCTTCAGCACGCCGCACAACTTGCGTCCATCCTTTCTCAGCACTTCCACTTCTTTTCCGATGTGGTTGGTGTACTGTTGCAACACTTTAAATGGCTGTCCGATACCGGCAGAACCTACCTCCAACTCATAATCCTCATCCTCACGGTTCAACTTGGATTCGATGTATCGGCTCAACTCCACACAATCTTCAATCCAAACCCCTTCTTTGTGGTCAATTTCCACCACAATCTTGTCGTCCGGGCTGATAGCTACTTCCACCAGAAAGTACTCTTTTCCGTCCAGCCACTCGTCAACAATCTGACAAACAGTTTTCTTTTCTACCATTGATTAACTATATAAGAACAAAAAAAGGAGCTTAATTGCCCCTCCACCTTTCATCCATTGCGGTTGCAAAGATATAAATAATCTATTCGACTACAAAATATTAGAGAAAAAAAGAATGATTTAACGCTCCTGAAAGAAGAAAGTAATGCAAATGACTTCTGTAAAACCGCTTCGATATGGCAAGGTCGATTCTGACATTTTGTATTTTATGCATAAGGAGAATGCCGTATATCCGTCCTTCCGCCGGTCTGAATGGAAATACGCAAGTAAAAAAGTGTATCCGGCAGACTGACAGAGGGATACATAAATACGGACAATGCTGAAAAATAAAACAGACGCGGTTTGGCAACCATAAACTGTTGGTTTGCATTGGATATATGGATCGTAGGCGTTCCATATATAGATGGCAAGTATTAGATATATAGATCGTAAGCGTTAGATATATAGATAGCAGACATTAGATATATAGTTTTGAGGCGTAAGATGCATAGTTATCTTGCATAAAGTCTGTATAACGACTGTATATTATTCAATATTCCGTATTTATATTCCTTTGGGAGACAGAACAAGATGCTATTTCCACTCTTTTATAAAAACGGAGCGTAAGTAATACAGGCTTTTTACTATCTTTCTGCATACAAGAAAGCCAATAGTTCGAAATAAGGGAACTATTGGCTCTATCCATAGGAGGTAAAATGTACCTGAACTTTTATATATTTTTATTTATTCGGCGTATCCCATTTCCTGGTATCCGTACAAGTAATATTCAAAGTTTGATTACCCGTCTGTATGCGGAAGTCGCCTTTTTCCAGAATCCATTTGCCATCATAACCCACGAAAGCAAGGTCGGAGCCTTTCACTTTCAGCGTAACGGTTTTCGTTTCTCCCGGTTGCAGTTCTACTTTCTCGAAAGCACGCAGGCGGCGGATATCAGGAGTCAGGGAAGCGATCAGATCGCTACTGAACAGCAGAACGCTTTCCTTGCCGATACGGTTACCGGTGTTCTTCACATCAACGGTGAAAGTAAGTACATCGTCAGCCGTAAAGTTGGTTTTATCCGCTTTGAGATTGCTGTAAGCATAGGTAGTGTAGCTCAATCCGTAACCAAATGCCCATTGCACGGACATCACGGCATCGTAATCATAAGCACCCGACATCTTTTCAAGGTCTTCGCACGGCTTGTAGTCGTAAGTGAACAATGAATTGATTTCCTTCGGATAAGTATAAGGCATCTTACCGCTGAAGTTGGCGTCTCCTGCCACGAGGTTTGCCAAAGCATCACCTCCATAGTTACCCGGAAGCATGGTGTTGATAACAGCCTTTGCCAACGGTTCTATTTCGTTGACGATGCGCGGACGGCCTTCGTTCAGAACCAAAACAACCGGCTTTCCGGTGGCAGCCAATGCTTTCACCAGATTGAGTTGGCTTTCGGAGAGGAAGAGGTTGTTCAGGTTACCCGGAGTTTCGCAATAGGAGTTCTCACCCACACAAGCGATGATATAATCCGCATTGGCGGCAGCAGCTACGGCCTTATCTATTTCCGGAGCATTTTCTTCCCACCATGCGCCACCTTCCTTATAAGTGACACCCGGCTCATAGATGATATTGGAAGCACCGAACTTCTGAGTGAACGATTCAAGAATGGTGTTATAATCCGCCGCTAATTCATCCGCCCTGTGTCCTTGCCAAGTGTAAGACCAGCCACCGTTGAGCGTACGCATGGAGTTGGCATTAGGACCTGTAATCAGCAGTTTTTTATCTTTGGGTAACGGCAAGATGTGATCGGTATTCTTCAATAAGACCAGAGACTCTTCGGCAGCCTGCAAAGCAGCCGCGGCATGCTCTTTACCTCCGAACAGGGGGAAATCCTTGTGATTATAAGCAGGTGTTTCGAACAAGCCCAAGCGATACTTCATGCGCAGCACGCGGCGTACAGCATCGTCAATGCGGCTCATCGGCACTTCGCCTTCTTCCACCAACTCTTTCAGGTATGTACAGAAACTCCATTCATAAGGCACCATCGACATATCGATACCGGCATTGATAGCTATCTTGATAGCCTCTTTCTTGCTGCCTGCAATCTTATCGCGGGTGTAGAGGTTATTGATATCCGCCCAGTCGGTCACAATCATGCCGTCCCAGTTCAAGTCCTCTTTCAGCCACTCGGTCAGCAATTCGTAGTTGGCATGGAAAGGAAGCCCGTTGTTCATGGCGGAGTTCACCATAACAGACAAAGCACCTGCCTTGATACCTTCGAGGAACGGAGCGAAATGTTTCTCGCGCATATCCTGCACGGTGATGGACGAAGGGGTACGGTCTTTACCGGAAACAGGCACACCGTAACCCATATAATGCTTGATGCAGGCGGCCACTTGTTGCTTTCCTATATGATTAGGATCACTGCCCTGGAAACCGAATACGGCTTCGCGCCCCATTTCGGCATTCACGTAGCAATCTTCGCCGTAGTTCTCCCAATGACGGGGCCAGCGGGCGTCACGTGCCAGGTCGAGCACCGGAGCATAGGTCCAAGGGATACTTCCGGCCTTGGTTTCATAAGCGGAGATGCGGGCACCTTCACGCACCAGTTCGCGGTTGAAGGTAGCTGCCATATTGATGCCCTGGGGGAAGAAAGTTCCGCCCAATGTATAAGTTGTTCCATGTATCTGGTCTACACCATAAATACAAGGAATACCCATGACTTTCATCGATTTGTCCTGTATCTTCCGGATGATTTCTTCCCACTTCTCTTTGGATTGGGCAACGCCCTGGGGTACATTCAGGATAGAGCCGACTTTGTACTTGCCGATAACGGTATCCAGCAAAGCATCGTCTATCTGAAATTCTTGGGTCGAATTATCACGTTTGGTAATGACGTCAATGGTAAGCTCGGTCATCTGCCCAATCTTCTCTTCAAGGGTCATCTTCTTGAGCAAGGCTTCTACCTTCTTTTCTATTTTCCCGTCTCTTGGGATGGCAGGAGCCACTGTAGTTTGCGCCGTAGCGGTCAACATCAGCCCGGAGAGGGCTGCGGATAAGATTAATTTTCTATTCATGGTATTGTTTTTGGGTTTTCGGAGGCAAAGATATGTCAAAAGTTACCACAGATCACACAGATTCACACAGATTATTTATATATATTGTATTCGATCCGTGTCAATCTGCGTAATCTGTGGTGATAAGTTTCTTACCTGAACAACATCGGAACGAACTCCGTCAGATAAATACGCCAGTTCTTCCAGATATGACCTTCTCCGGTTTCATAATATTCATATTTGTAACCCTTCTCGTCCAACATCTTGCGGTAGTCGTTATTGGCCTGGAACAAGAAGTCTTTATTACCGATAGCGATGTAATAGAGTGCCGGTTTCTTGGCAAACTGGGTTTTCAGTTTGACTTCAAGGTTGTCATAAATCGGAGACTTCACATCTTTGTTGGGCATGATGGCAGCCGAGAACAGCCCTACATAGTCGAACATGTCCGGATATTGCTTGGAGATGTGCATGGAGTGGAAACCTCCCATAGAGAGACCAGCAATGGCACGCCCCTTCTTGTTGGCCTGTGTACGGTAAGTCTTATCAATGAATTTCACCACGTCGGGGAAAGCCGTTTCGAAAGAACCTTCCATCGTCTTGGGCAGATTCATGCTGGGAGCGGCAAAACCCAGTGACGATTCACCCGGAGCAGCCTCCAACGCAGCGTTACCGTTGGTCATTACTACAATCATCGGCTTGGCCTTGCCTTGGGCGATGAGGTTATCCAGAATCTGTGCCGTACGTCCCAGTTCGCTCCATGCGTTCTCGTCGCCACCCATGCCGTGTAGCAGGTAGAAGACGGGATAGCGCTTGCCGCTTGTCTCATATCCGGCAGGCGTATAGACAGTCAGACGGCGGTCCATACCCAGCGTAGGGCTGTTGTACCATACCTTAGATACCGTTCCATGAGGAACTTTATTCACTTTGTAAAGGTCGATGCGCTCGTCACCACCGATGATGAATACATTCGTCACGCTTGCCACGTCTCGAATCATATAGACGTTGGCAGGGTCGTTAATCTTCAGTCCGTCTACCAGGAAAGTGTAGCTGTAGAGTTCCGGTTTCAGCGGTTCGGGAGTAGTGAATTCCCACACACCGTCCTTGTTCTCTTTCAAATCTGCCACACCCGGACCATCAAACTCACCAAAAGGAGTCTTGATTTTCTGCGTAGGCAGGAAGTCGCCGGTTACTTGCACCTTTACGGCTTTCGGCGCCTTCAAGCGGAAAGTTACTGTATTGTTGTCGTGTATCTCAGGTGAGACCACGGGAGCGCCTCCCCAGAGAGCTTGTTGCGCGAAAGTCATCGCACACATCAGCAACAGAGCTGACAAAATAGAAATTCTTTTCATGATACGTATGTTATTTTGTTATTAAATTAGTTATACCAAATCCTCTTATTTGAACAACTTCGGCGCGAACTCCGTCAGATAGATTCGCCAGTTCCTCCAGATATGTCCCTCGCCCGTTTCAAGATACTCGTACTTATAACCATTGTCGTCAAGCAACTTGCGAAAGTCGGCCACACCTTTATAAACAAAGTCCGTCTTGCCGCATGCGATGAAGTAAAGAGCCGGTTTCTTGGCAAACTGAGTCTTCAGCTTACCTTCGAAGTCGGTATAGACCGGACAAGTCGATTTATCGTTTCCGGTACTTGCACCGGAGAAAAGACCTACATAGTCGAACATGTCCGGGTAATACTTGGAAATATTGCAAGAGTGGAAACTACCCATAGAAAGCCCGGCAATAGCACGGTTCTTCTTATTGGCAAGAGTGCGGAAATTCTTCTCCACGAACTTCACAATTTCGGGAAACGAGAGTTCAAAAGCACCTTCCGCCACCTTCGCTCTTTCGTCGGGACGCATGGAGGGGGCAACAAAACCCTTGGGAGATTCACCTGCAGCAGCATCTTGCCAAGCATTGCCGTTAGTCATCACCACAATCATAGGTTTAGCCTTGCCTTGTGCAATGAGATTATCCAATATCTGCGAAGTACGGCCAAGAGCAATCCAAGCTTCCTCATCACCACCTGCACCATGAAGCAGATAAAATACCGGATAACGCTTGCCGCTGGTTTCATAACCAGCCGGAGTGTAAATCGTCAGACGGCGGTCCATTCCCAGCGAAGGACTATTGTACCACATGCGACTTACCGTTCCATGGGGTACCTTATTCACTTTATACAAATCGGCACGGTCACCACCGATGATAAATACATTGGTCACGGTAGCCACATCCCGAATCATGTAAACATTGCTCGGGTCCATCATTCTCAATCCATCCACAATAAAGGAGTATCCATAAAGTTCCGGCTTCAATGGTTCGGGAGTAGTAAATTCCCAAACGCCATCCTTCCCCTCTGTCAAATCGGCAATGCCCGGTGCATCATAATCGCCACGAGGAGTCTTAATAGTTTGTGGAGGCAGAAAATCACCAGTAATCTGCACCCTTACAGCCTTAGGAGCTTTCAAGCGAAAAGTAACCGTGTTGTCATCATGAATATCAGGAGAGACAACCGCCGCACCTCCCCAAAGAGCTTGCTGTGCAAAAAGGGTGACACAGCAGACCAGCAGCATCGCTGCCGAACTTAATAATCTTTTCATAATTTCTTATATTAAATGAATTAGCTTTTTGTTATTTAGCAAAGCTGCGACTTACAAAAGGCAGGCACATATAAAGTGCCGAATGCCAATATTCGCTGGTATGTCCGCCATCCCGCACACGGAACTGGCAAGGGATACCGGCATTACGCATCGCTTGGAAAAACTCTATATTACGGTCCAGCAGAAAGTCATCATCTCCGCAATCCACAAACCACTGTACTGTACGAAGCTGTGCCTTACGCGCATCATCTGCCTCAACCACATACCTGATGCAACTATGTTCCTGCACAGAACGCGTCAGCACAGCCATCTTGTTTGTGGGGTCGGGATCTTTTCCCACCTCCTCACCACTGACGGGGATGTTCATCAAAGCACTCATGGCATAGGCAGCACAATACATATCCGGATAGCGTTGTGCATAGCTCGTCGTTCCACCTCCGCCCATAGAAAGTCCGGCAATGGCACGATGCCGCTTATCACCTTTCACCCGGTAAGTCTTCTCTATATAAGGAAGGAACTCCTTATAGAAGAAATCTTCGTAAGCCCAGCCCGGCATGTTGAAGTAGCCGTTCCAGCAAGTAGCCGGATTGCCTCCTGCATTGGGGCTGACGATAATCATCTCGCAAGCCTCGCCCGATGCCACCAACTGGTCCATCACGTCCTTCACACGTTGGTCTGTAAACCAACTGGTATTCACCCCCGACATGCCGTGCAACAAATAGAGGATAGGATATTTCCTATCCGTTTCATTGCTATAGCTTTGCGGCAGATAGATGGTGTAGGCACGGTGTGCTTTCAATACCTGGCTGTAGATGCTGTCGGTCACTACCTTGCTTTGCGGTCCCCATGCAGGATTTTGTGCATTTGCCATCCACAGCAAGCAGACGGCTAAGAGAGAGAGTATCAATCTTTTCATGGTATCGATTTAAAAATGTACTACAAAATAAGCGTTTTCCATTCTAAAACTAATTGATATATATCAGTTTTTTCACGCATATCCCCCTCATCTCTTCACCATCGGATACACAGCCACAGGCACTTGCGCCCGCATGGCATCATGCACTTTCTGCTTGCGTGCCTTTGTCACCCTCTGTACCGCTGTGCAACGCACATCGGCCGAAGATGCGGCAACCATCCACTGATATTCACCCTTAGCCAACTCCCAAGAGCTGTTTTTCTCATTAAAGGAAGCCATGTCCATCACGTTCCAAGTCAGAATCAGTGTCTGGCTCTCGCCCGGCTGGAGCAAGGCAGTTTTGCCGAAGGCCTTCAACTCCTTGGCAGGCTTGTCAAGTCCCCCATTCGGAGCTTTCACATAGAGTTGTACAGCTTCACGCCCTGCCACCTTGCCGATGTTCTTCACGCTCACTTTCAACTCACAGCGGTCGGCATCCATTTTGGCGTTCTCTACCGCATAGTCAAAAGCAGTATAGCTCAAACCATGACCGAACGGATAGGAAACCTCTTTACCGAAAGTGTCGAAATAGCGATAACCCACATAGATTCCCTCTTCATAGTTGGTGAAATCCACATTTTTCTCCGGTTCCTTCGGTTTCTCCTCTTTCTTTTCGGACTTGAAGTTCATGCCGGTACCCATAGCAAACGACGGCATCTTGAACTCGTAATCAAAAGGGAAGTTAGCATCCGACGGCGCATCGCCATATTTCACGGCAAACGTCATGGGTAACTTGCCCGAAGGATTCACCTCTCCGGTCAGGATATCCGTGATACAATTGCCCACCTCTTGTCCCGGCTGGAAGGCACAAACCACTGCATCTGCCAGTCCCTTCCAAGAAGCAGTTTCCACCGGGCTGCAGATGTTGAGAACCACCACCAGTTTCTTGCCTGCAGCATGATAAGCGGCAGACACCTGCTTAATCAGAGCCAATTCGTTCTCCTTCAGAAGGAAATCTTCCACACGGCGGTCACAGCCCTCGCCACTGACACGCCCCAGCGTAAGCACGGCAATGTCGTTGGCTTTCACTTGTGCAGCCAGTTCCTCGGCAGTGGGCAGGAACTCCTCGGCACGGGGCAGCGGAGTAAAGGCGAAAGGTGGTTTTCCGTGAGGAAAAAGCCGTTTCTGCTCGTCGGCCATATGCTTCTTGTAGCGGTTCAGCAATTCTTTGTCCACGGTGTAGCCCGCATTGCGCAAACCTTCTACCATAGAAACCGTGTAATAACCGATGCCCGTACTGCCAAAGCCCATGCCGGCAGGAACCATGTCATAGGAAGTAGTTCCATAAAGGGCCACTTTTTTGATGCCGGCAGCCATGGGTAGCGCCTGCTTGTTATCCAGCAGCACGATACCTTCCGCACCTATCTCACGGTCTACTTGCGCATGAGCCTCCAAGTCGGTTTTATTGGGATACTCGTAGCCGGCAAAGGTATGGCTCTTGACCACAAACTCCAGCACACGCTTCACGCTGCGGTCGAGGAGTGCCAAATCCAGTGTACCACTCTCTACGGCTTTCAAAATAGCTTTATACTGGCGGTCCTGCCCCGGTTGAAGCATATCGTTTCCTGCTACGATGGAGGTCACGGCATCTTTTCCGGCATTCCAGTCGGACATCACCAGTCCCTTGAATCCCCATTCGTCGCGGAGGATGTCTTCTGTCAGTTCACGGTCCTCGCAGGTATATTTGCCGTTCACCTTATTGTAGGCGGTCATCACGCTCCAGGGCTGAGACTCTTTGACAGCAATCTCAAAGCACTTCAAATACAGCTCGCGCAAGGGGCGTTGTGTCAGGCGAGAGTCGTTGTTATTGCGGTTGGTCTCCTGGTTGTTTACGGCAAAGTGTTTCAGGCAGGTACCTGTCCCCCGGCTCTGGATTCCGTTGATATAAGCAGCAGCCATTTTGCCGGTCAGCACCGGATCTTCCGAATAATATTCATGGTTACGTCCGCAGAGCACATTTCGCATCAGGTTGACACCCGGTGCCAGCAACACATCCAAACCATAATCCTTCACCTCCGTACCCAAAGTACGTCCCACCTTGTGGGCTGCATCCGGATTGAAAGTTGCTGCCACCGTGGTGCTGGAAGGAAATTCCGTAGCATGATAAGTACGGCTGTCGAATTCCCGCTTGGCAGCCATCGCCAACCGGTGCGGTCCGTCGGCAAGATAGGCGGAAGGGATACCCAGTCGGGGAATGTCGTAAGTACGTCCCGCTGTTCCGGGAAACTTGGTATCACTTCCCATCGACATCCCACAACCGATGACGAGGTGTACCTTCTCTTCGAGGGTCATGGCACTGACTACTTCGTCGATATTATCGGCACGCAGTCTGACTGACTGATTCGAACCGGTCGTCTGTGCAGTCAAGGCAGATGCCAGACAGAGTGAAAATAAAGTAATTGACAATCTTCTCATATATATTATATTTAAAAAGCCACAAAAGAAGCCCCCGTACAATTAGATGATTTCCACGGGGGACTTCTTCTACAAACAATTAATCAGTTAGAAAAATCTAATTTTGTCTATCTGCATCAGATGACGAAGTTAGATTTTGATTCTTTATGCGCTTTACCAACCTGCATTTTGTTCCATATTCGGATTCAAGCGGATTTCCTTTGCCGGAATAGGCAACAAATAATGTCTTTCCTTGAAACCATAACGCGTTTTATCCTTGTTATACTGAATGTATTCTACCGCTACATTATCCGGCTCATCTTTTCCTGCCTTATTTGACAAGATAGGTGTTCTTTCACCCTGATCCTTAAGCAAAGCCTCCGCATCTTTCCAACGGATAATATCCTGATAACGGGTATATTCAGAACAGAGTTCCAGTCTCTTTTCCAATTTAATGGCATCCAAGGTAGCCGTCTTTGCATCCAATCTTGCACGCTGACGCACCTCATTCAAGCAAGCATCAGCTTCGGATTGATTGCCATCCTTCAGGTTTGCTTCAGCTGCCAGTAACAAGACTTCAGCATAACGCATCCAACGATAGTTATTATATGAACACCAGAACCCAGCAGGAGATTCTACATTCGAGAAGCGACGCTTCCACATGAAATAACCTTCATTAATCAAACTCTGCCCTTTGGCAACCTTGACACCCAATTGAGAAATTTGGTCATAGGTTTTCATTGTCTGATTCAACCGATAACCATCTACACCCTCTTCCTGAACAAATGCATCATACAACTTTTTCTGAGGAACCATAAATCCCCATCCGGTACCATTAAACTGATTGTTAGAGCCAGACATATCCAACTTATCAGTGCGCCAATGATTCATCACCTCAAAGAAACTGAACTCATCCATGGAATTACTTGCATCAAAAATACGGTTACTTTCGAGCATACTTTCACAATTATACTCAGCCTTGTAGGTCAAGATATCCTCATAATTTCCATCATAAAGTTTATACTTACCGCTAGCTCTAACTTCATTCAAGACAACAGCAGCTTCATGGAATTTTTCTTGCCATAAATAAGCTTTACCCAATATAGCTTGTGCCAACTGCTTGGTAACACGCCATGTCGTTTTATCATCTACACTCTTCTTTTCCTCCAAGAGTCCTGAGTTGATAGCTTCAGTCAGGTCCTGCTCTATCAACGCCCAAATATCAGCCTTAGGCGAACGAGCCAACTGATATTCGGATTTATCAAGCTCATGGTCTACCAATGGTACATCACCCCACATAGAAACTAAATCAAAATAAGCAAAAGCACGGAAAAACTTGGCTTCAGCACAAGCCTTCTTCTTCAAATCAGTATCAGGCTCAACACGTCCCAGAATCACATTCGCCTTATAAATAAGCTGATAGTAGCTTTCCCATACGCCTCCGATAAAACTTTGGTCTGAGCCAAATGAATATTCATTACAGCCTTCCAGCTCTGCATTGTCATTACGACCACCACCACCTGCCCAAACATCGTCCGAAAGGGCATTCTTCATCATCGTATAGTTATAGTATGTACCCTTGAGTTGTATATAAAGCGCATCAGCTGCTGCTTGAGCTTGTTCGTCAGTTTTATAATAAGTGGAAAAGTCCAATACACCTTTTTGAGGTATATCCAATTTGTCTTCACACGAAGTGCCAGCCAATATAAGGAGCGCTCCGAGCATTAAAGAATATCTTAATTTCATATGTTTTTCATTTTAATAAGTTCATAAAAATCAGAATGTCACACTCAAACCAAGAACAACCTTCTTTGAATTAGGATAACTACCTTTATCCACACCTAATGAATTTCCGACACCGGTAACTTCAGGGTCAAAACCAGGATAGTCTGTAAAAGTAAAGAAGTCCTCAAGTGAGCCATATATACGTAGATTTTCAATTGCTACCTTCTTAATCAGTTGCTTCGGGAAAGAATAACCTAACTGAATCTGTTTAATTTTAAAATAAGAACCGTCAAATACACAACCGGAAGAAGTCAGATACTTGGTATAATCTGTAGCGCCTGATGCAGGAGTCTTCCCATTGCGATTGCTTTCTGTCCAACGGTTTTTTGTAAAATAAGTCAGCTGATTCAAATTGTAATCCACACGGTTCAAGCCACAGAACACATCGTTACCTTGAGAACCCGTACCAAACAAGATAAAATCAAATCCCTTCCAAGCTGCATTCAAGGTAATACCATAAGTATAGTCGGCAATTCCCTTACCAATTTCTGTCTTATCATTATCCGTAATACCTTCTACACCATCAATATCTCTAAAGATTGGCTCACCGGTTTTTGAATCCACACCCATGAAATCATAACCATAAAAATACCACGCGGGCTTACCTACCTCAAAACGGGTAATGGCTCCATAAGTCACATAAGTAGCCCCATCAATACTTGATAAAGACTCATGCATCTTGGTCACTTTATTCTTCAATGTAGCAACGTTGGCACGGACACCATAAGCAAAGTCACCAATACGATCTTGCCATCCCAGTTCCAATTCAAACCCCTTGTTCGTAATATTACCGGCATTAACTGGCGAGAAACTGTTACCTACTACAGTTGAAGCCTTAATGCCCGAAACAATCAGGTCTTTTGTCTTTTTATGGAAATAATCGGCTGTAACAGTCAAACGGCTATTCAAGAAACGGGCATCAATACCTATATTGGTTTGTTCAGAAGTTTCCCATTTAAGTCCGTCATTACCGGTAGCAGAGGGAGCATAACCATTGATGTAAGAGAAATTATTATTATCACCTACAGCCAAATGCCCGGTAGCACCAATTGATACATTCCATTTATAACCGCCCAATGATGCAGTAGAACCATTCTGTCCCCAACTGGCACGGAGCTTTAATTGTGACAGCCAGTCTTCAGTTCCTTTCATAAAATTTTCCTCCGAAAGAACCCAACCCAAAGAAACTGCCGGGAAATAGCCCCAACGTTTGTTCTTTGGCAACACAGAGAGGTCAGCAGCATCGGCACGCAGTGAGAACTGAGCCATGTACTTTCCGGCATAGTCATAATTCAAACGTCCGAAGTAAGATAATTTACGAGTATAGGTAGGCTCACCACCACTTACATCCTTTACAGCATCAGATGTAGCATAGGCAAAGTAGAAGAAATTAGGATCATTCTGCAAGAAACCCAAATGCGAAACTCTGTTAATCACATTTCCCCACATATCTGTAGTATCTTCATTATATCCCTTCTTACTTCCGCTAACGCCATAAGAACGGCTCTGACTATAAGAAGTTCCCAACATCAATGTTGCGTTGTGTTTGCCAAAAGAACGGGTGTAGTTCAAAAAGTTCTCCCACTGATAATAGGTTGGGCTATAATCCGAAGCCGAAACCTCCACCCAATCACGTTTAGCCTTGTCAGTATAGTAATAAGATTGCCCCACGCCATAAGAGGAAGTTGAAGCCAAACGATAAGAAAGACGAGAAGTAACGGTAAGCCCCTTGATAGGCATAAAATTCAAATAAGTAGAACCATTGATATTAAAGCCTCTGTTCTTGGTATAAGAGTTGTCACGCATGGCAAAAGGATTGATAGCTTCGGCATTGCCAGTGAAAGCTGATACACCATAAAGGTTGCCGTTTCCATCGCCCAACATATTCTTATGATCCTTATAGATGGTAGCCATATTCAACGGCAAGTCATCAATAGGATAAAGAGGCTTGGTCAGAGGGTCTAATTGTAATACAGAAAGCATCATGCTACCATACTCATTGCCCTCGGCTACGGACTGAGTTTTGTAGTGCTCAATCTGATTATTGGTACCTACCTCCAGCCAAGGTTTGATTTTCCAGCTGGCATTTACCATTCCCGTGAGTCGTTCATAAGTATCGGCATTGCCGACAATCATACCGTCGTTATCAAGGTGGGACAATGACAGATAGAAAGAACCTCTGTCGCTACCACCTTGGAAAGTCACATTATGACGTACCATCGAACTGTTTTCAAAAGCCTCATCGACCCAATCCGTATCGGTTTTTCCATCCCAATAGGTATCAAAAGCACTCTGGGTAAGCTTCTTGTTTTCCAAGAAGAATTCCTTATACTGCGCAGCATTCATTACTTCGGGTACTTCACCCAAACTCTGTGAAGTATATTGAAAATCGTATGTGATTTTACCGTTTCCTTTTCCTTTCTTTGTAGTAATCAATACTACACCGTTACCGGCAGCAGCGCCATAGATAGCTGCAGAAGCACCATCCTTCAAAACTTCCATAGACTCAATGTCATTAGGGTCAATACCACCAATATCGCTGGCAATACGTCCATCCACTACATACAGCGGATCGCAAGAGCCGTTAGAACTTATTCCACGGATACGCACCTGTGGAGAAGCACCCGGTTTAGCAGATGCACTGAGCACTTGCACACCAGCAGTTTTACCCTGCAATGCCTGCTCAGCACGGGTAATGGTACGTGCTTCCATATCTTCTGATTTTACCGAAGATACGGCACCGGTCAGTGAACTTTTCTTCTGCACGCCATAACCTACCACCACCACTTCATCCAGCGTTTTAGTGTCTTCTTTCAATATCACATTCATTACTCCTGCCACTGCTTTCTTTTCTTGTGTCAGGTAGCCGATGTAGGAATAGACAATCGTCGCTCCTTCTTTCACAGACAAAGAGTAGTTGCCGTCCATATCCGTAATGACACCGTTGGTAGTGCCTTTCTCAAAGATACTCACGCCAATCATCGGTTCATTCAGGTCGTCAGTAACCCTACCGTTCACCTTTATAGTCTGGGCTTGTGCCAGACTGAAAGGAAGACAGATCAATAGGAAGAGTGCCATAGCTGCAAGTCTCTTCCGAGCTGTTTGCTTCAGATTTTGTTTCATTTGATTAAATTAGATTTATGTTAATAATAAAAGGTTTCTTAAGAAAGTGTCAGAACCCACGTGTAGGAAATGCCATCACTACCTCCAGCAGTTCCTTGTCATGGTTATACTTCACTTGGCAATCGTTATTGAAAATCATCGTTGCTCCCTTTTCTGCGGTATAAGGTTCCCACTCGGGTAACCCTTCGGCATTGGGATTGCCCGTACGGGCAAAGTTCAACCACGCGCTGCTCATCTTTTCGCCCAAAGCTTGTGCTTCAGCGCCACCCCCGGTCATGGAAGCGTGGCGCACTACATTGTTGAAGGCAAAGGGAATGTCCATGCAGTGCGTGCTGCGAAACATGCCGTCAAGTACGGGCGATTCCCACGCGAACATGTACATATAGACCGGAGCACCCTGCTGCGCAGCTTTCAGTTTAGCCTGCTCCACAGCACCGGGACGGAACACGAAGTCCACATCCACCAAATCTTTAGGCTGATAGCCGGGGTAGGCTTTCTCGAAAGCGGTAAGGAACTCGTCCGTACGTTCGCCGTATTTCTTTTGCAGGAATTCCACCGCTTTTTCTTTGGTAATGGTACGAAAAGCGGGGACATAAGTACTCATGGTAAATTCGTGCAGAGTAGTGCCAATCATTACCGGAATGCCCTTGCTTTGTGCTGGAGCTTGAGGGTCGAAAGGCTGTACGGGCAGTACATCGCCGTCCACCGTAGGCGCCCAGCCAAAAATGAAGGAAGACACCCCCTCCTTCTCTGCCTCTGCACGCACTTTGGCTATCGCCTTGTCACCGGCGGCAAGCACCTTGTCATACGGCATCTTGCAGAGTTCGTCTATCTGCGAAGCCTTCAGACCAAGTTCTTCCATCACGGCACTGCCAATGCGACGAGAATACTTTTGCTCCATCGTGCGAAGCATAGATCCGCTTTGTACAATGGCTTTATGGAACAAGCCTCTCGCCGATGGCGTGGCAAGTAGCGTAGAGACCTTGCCTCCTCCACCGGATTGACCGAAAATGGTAACATTCCGAGCATCTCCACCGAAGGATTCTATATTCTTATTCACCCATTGCAGTGCCGCCACCAGATCAAGCAGTCCGGCATTGCCCGATTTTGCATATTTATCGCCATAGGCGGAAAGGTCGAGAAAACCCAGGACGTTGAGACGATGATTCAGCGTCACAACCACTGCATCCCCTTTCTTTGCCAGATTTGTTCCGTCATACGAGGGAAGCTCCTGACCACTGCCGGCGGAATAACCTCCACCATGCAGCCACACCATGACGGGGCGTTTCTTCCCGTCTTTCAGTCCCGGTGTCCAGATATTCACCCGCAGACAATTCTCGTCAGGATAACCGTCATCCCAGTTGAAGGCAAACGCCTGCTCGTCGCTGTACCATCCCATGCGCTTGCCTTGCGGACAAGTAGGGCCATAGGCACGGCTGCTGCGGACGCCTTCCCATTTATCAGCGGCCACGGGCGGCATAAAACGTTCGGCTTTGGCATATGGGATACCTTTATATATATAGATACCATTTTCCACATATCCGGCTACTTTTCCTGATTCGGTCTCGGCAATGGCGGTTGCCGAAGAAGCCGTAATCTCCCCCTCCTGCCCACAAGCAGATGCTTTCTCTATTTTAGCTGTCCCTCCGCACGAGGAAAGTAGGATGGCGGAGAATGCTAACACTGACAAGAATTGCTTTTTCATATTATGTATTAGTTTTATGTTTTTATGATTGCAATATTAGCACATTCTCCCCAGAAGGATTTTCTACGTTATCCAAACGGCTTTCCCCGATGTTCAAAACAGCTTTCTCCAATGTTCAAATGTTTGCAGATTTGTTCAAAACATGCTCTCCGGCAGTCTCTCTCTCAATTTTTATGAGTATTTTCGCATCGTAATGCAGAGATTCGTTGAACAAAACAAATGGATGACATGCCAATGCTTTTAGTCTACACTATATATTATGAAATACATTAAATACTTACTTCTATTGTGTTTAATCACCGCGTGCAATCCGTCGGACACAAAGCCCACACCGGAAGGCAGCATCGAAAGCCCCGTCATCACCAATGACCTCTCCAATCAGAAGGTCACCGCCTTTGCCGAAGATGCACAAGGACACATTTGGATAGGAACTTCACGAGGGGTAAACAAATATAATGTACACGAATATCATCAGTATTACTGTACGGATGACTCGCTGGATATACCCGATAATCAAATCAACGACCTCTTCCGTGATTCACAAGGCCGGTTGTGGGTAGTCACCGTAAATGGAACCAGCCTATACACAGACAAAGATA
>OMAY01000635.1_pt1 | contig 19861 bp, 15 predicted proteins | sample 1673611 | NCBI WGS metagenome assembly OMAY01 (sample SAMEA103958117, study PRJEB25191) | human gut metagenome | biome: human-associated habitat [ENVO:00009003]; feature: intestine environment [ENVO:2100002]; material: feces | place: Germany | collected 2013/2015
GGTTGATAAGACAGTTTAGCCTTACGCAAGCCCTCCACTCCCAAGTCTTCTTCCCGATTCACATATTTATATTGTTCCGGCAACCGTGAAACGAACTCCTTATTGATGACCGTATAAGCCCCCTCAAACTCCACATCGGCTTTTTCCACGCACACGTCAAAGGTATCACGACAAATCGGAGCCCCGTAAGTAAATGCCGCGATCTGTTCCCCAACCAGCAATACACCCAACGGCGAGTCAAATCCAGGCAAGCCGGGACCCATTCGTCCGTCAATTCCTCATAACGATAATCCGGATACAAGGCTTTAAAACGATTCACATGATTACGTTTGGCCTGCAACTTTTTACCGGACAACGCAGCCAACGACTCGCGTAAATAGATATAATCCGCATGGTCCCGATTGGCATTCACACGGCAGTCTTCCCCCATGCACTCTTCCACCTGCGGCATGAAATCCTCGCAAACGCCTAACAGCAAAAGAGGATGAGACAACCGACACGCATCTTCTTTCAAAGCCTGCAGAATAGCACACCAATCTCCCTCACCCACAGGCATAAGATAAGCCAAATGTCCATCCGCGTAAAAACGAAACACCAGAAAACCGCCCCACTCCGCCACCTCCGTGCGATAAAGCATTCTCCAGGCATAAAGATTGGCAAAAGACAAATCACAGTTGCGACGACCTGCGTTTTCAGTATATTTCCACACAAGCGAACGGTCTGCTAAAGATAAAGGATGAAAATCAAGGGACATAAAATATTTTTTTGATACCAAAGTAACATAAAAATTATGAGAGGAACACCATCCCGGAATATAAAAAAATAAAATAGGAATCATACGGTTATTCGGTCAAAAAGCAGTAATTTTGCACAATCCTACTAATTGCAATGTAGAGTTATCAATTTAAAGATTTTAAATATGGACTTAATCAAAGAGATTGTCTCACGCGCTCAAGCTAACAAACAGCGCATTGTTCTTCCTGAAGGTACGGAAGAGCGCACATTAAAGGCTGCCAACCAGATTCTTACCGATGAGGTGGCCGACTTGATTTTATTAGGAAACCGTTCAGAAATAGAAGAAGCGGCAAAAAAATGGGGATTGGGAAACATATCCAAGGCTACTATCATAGACCCGGCTACCAGCCCGAAAAAAGAAGAATATGCCCAATTGCTTTTCGAATTGCGTAAGAAAAAAGGCATGACGATAGAAGAAGCCCACCAAAAAGTGCAGGATCCCTTGTTCTACGGTTGCCTGATGATTAAGGCCGGCGATGCCGACGGACAGTTGGCCGGCGCACGCAACACAACAGGTAACGTACTTCGTCCCGCTTTACAGATTATCAAGACTACTCCGGGTATCACTTGCGTATCCGGTGCCATGCTGTTGCTGACTCATGCTCCCGAATACGGAAATAACGGTGTAATTGTAATGGGTGACGTTGCTGTAACCCCGGTACCGGATGCCAACCAACTGGCTCAAATTGCAGTTTGTACCGCTCAGACCGCCAAAGCTGTTGCCGGAATTGATCCTCGCGTAGCTATGTTAAGTTTCTCAACCAAGGGTTCTGCCAAACATGAAGTGGTAGATAAAGTGGTGGAAGCTTTGGCAATCGCTAAGGAAATGGCTCCCGATTTGAAGATTGACGGTGAACTGCAAGCTGATGCAGCTTTGGTTCCGCACATCGGTGCAAGCAAAGCCCCGGGATCAGAAATTGCAGGTAAGGCAAACGTACTGGTTGTTCCTTGTCTGGAAGTAGGTAATATTTCTTATAAATTAGTAGAACGTCTGGGACACGCTACCGCTATCGGCCCGATCCTGCAAGGTATCGCTCGTCCGGTGAATGACCTGTCACGCGGCTGCTCTATCGACGATGTTTATAAGATGATTGCCATTACTGCCAATCAGGCTATTGCCGCTAAAGAAAACAAATAATCATTCTCCAAACAACAACATCATGAAAATATTAGTGCTTAATTGCGGTAGTTCTTCTATTAAATATAAATTATTTGATATGACTACCAAAGAAGTCCTGGCACAGGGCGGTATAGAAAAAATCGGTTTGGTAGGCTCTTTCCTGAAACTGACTTTGCCTAACGGTGAAAAGAAAATATTAGAAAAAGACATCCCAGAACATACCGCAGGTATCGAGTTCATTCTGAATACATTGGTGAGCCCGGAATATGGCGCAATCAAGTCATTGGATGAAATCAACGCAGTAGGTCACCGTATGGTACATGGCGGAGAACGTTTCAGCGAATCTGTATTGCTGAATAAAGAAGTACTGGATGCTTTTATCGCTTGCAACGATTTAGCTCCGCTTCATAACCCGGCTAACCTGAAAGGTGTGAATGCTGTTTCTGCCATTCTGCCCAACGTTCCCCAAGTAGGTGTATTTGATACGGCATTCCATCAAACAATGCCCGACTATGCATATATGTATGCCATTCCATACGAACTGTATGAAAAATACGGTGTGCGCCGTTATGGCTTCCATGGAACTTCTCATCGCTATGTTTCACAACGTGTATGCGAATTCCTTGGCGTTGATCCGAAAGGAAAGAAAATTATCACTTGCCACATCGGTAACGGTGGTTCCATTTCAGCTATCAAAGATGGTAAATGTATAGACACCAGTATGGGGCTGACCCCATTGGAAGGTCTTGTAATGGGAACTCGTAGTGGTGACATCGATGCAGGCGCCGTTACTTTCATCATGGAAAAAGAAGGATTAAATGCAACCGGCATATCCAACTTACTAAACAAGAAGAGTGGTGTATTAGGCGTTTCAGGAGTATCCAGCGATATGCGCGAACTGGAAGCCGCTGTTGCTGCCGGAAATCCGAAAGCTATTTTGGCTGAAAAGATGTATTTCTACCGCATCAAGAAATATATTGGTGCATACGCTGCCGCTCTAGGTGGTGTAGACATCATCCTGTTCACTGGTGGTGTAGGTGAAAATCAAGCCAATTGCCGTTCTGAAGTTTGTGAAGGTTTGGAATTCATGGGTGTGAAGATTGACCTTGAAAAGAACAAGGTTCGTGGAGAAGAAGCTATTATTTCTGCCGATGACTCCAAAGTGACAGTAGCTGTTATCCCAACTGATGAAGAGCTGATGATTGCCAGCGATACTCTGGCTATTCTGAATAAGTAATTTTATTGTTTGGTTAAATATATAAATTATAGAAGGCTGCTACGCGTGATGCATAGTAGCCTTTTTTTTAGGAATATTGACTTTCTCCCTCAACATACTGCTCAAGGAACATATTTTCACCATCAAATACAGCATACGAAAAATCTTGTATCCAGTCACCAAGAATCAACATACGTGAAGTACGGCTCAGCATCAAGTCTAGCATAATGTGGCGATGACCATAAATAAAATAATTGATATCCGGATGGTCTTTAAGGTAATTTTTAGTAAACAATACCAACGGTTCCTTGTCCTCTCCCATATACTCGGGTTCCTTACCACCTTCACGCTTCAGACGGCTATGCTTGGCCCATTCCAAGCCAAGTTCTATGCTCCAACGGGGATGTATGGTAGAAAACAGTGTTCGCAAAGTGGTACTATGAAACATAGAACGCAACAATTTGAACTTGGCATCTTTATCTCCCAATCCGTCACCATGTGCCAAGAAAAACTCCTTCCCATAAATCTCACAGGTCAACGGCTGACGATGAATAGTCACCCCGCACTCTTTTTCCAAGTAATCACCACACCAGATGTCATGATTACCGATAAAGAAATGCACCTCCACTCCCAAATCGGTCAACTCGGAAATCTTCCCCAAGAAACGAGTATAGCCTTTCGGCACTACCAGTTTGAACTCGTACCAAAAGTCGAATATATCTCCCAACAGGTACACTGCTGCAGCATTATGTTTTATACTATCCAGAAAATTCACCAAACGGCGCTCCTGTGTCCGCCCGTGTGCTATGGCACGAGAACCTAAATGTGCATCGGAAAGGAAATATACGTTCTTCATAATCTTACTAAATTAAATACCTCATAAATTAAAAAATCGAGAATAGAGAATTAAAAAACAACACCTTGTCCAATAACTTAGACATATTGGCAATTCTTATTCCCCAATTTTAATTCTCAACTTTCAATTTATTAGAGGAAACCCAATTCCAATTTAGCTTCTTCACTCATCATATCTTTATCCCATTCGGGTTCAAAAACCAAGTTCACGACCGATGAAGTAACTCCTTCCACAGAGTCGACTTTCTGACGGACATCCTCCATAATAAAATCTGCAGCAGGACAATTGGGAGCAGTCAATGTCATATCTAACACTACTTCTCCATCATCTTGCAAATCAATCTTATATATCAAGCCTAAATCGTATATATTCACCGGAATCTCGGGATCATATACGGTTTTCAACATGGCTATAATCTTCTCTTCTGTTTTTAAACGGGTATCTGCATCCATATCTCTCGTTGTTTTAATTGCAAATTTAATGATTTTCTACATTCTTCCTTCATCAGCATAGCTATAAAATTTGCCATCCGTTAAAATAACATGATCTATCAGTCTTATGTTCATTACTTTTGCCGCCTTGTCAAGATGTTCCGTCAACCGATCATCCTCTGTACTAGGTCGCATACTGCCGGAAGGATGGTTGTGACAAAGTGCCATGGCAACGGCCCGTTTCAACAATGCTTCCCTCAATACACAACGGACATCCACCGCTGTAGAGGCCAGTCCTCCGGAACTTATCTTTATACGGTCAATTACTTTGGAAGCCTGGTTCAACAACAATACCCAACATTCCTCTATAGGCAAATCACACATCAACGGATAAAAATATTGATAAACATCACGGGAGCTGAGAATGACCTTACGTTCTTTTCCCTCTTCCTCCTTTCGGCGCTTTCCCAATTCGGAAGCCGCCAAAATGGTGATAGCTTTGGCAGGACCTATCCCTTTATAGTGACACAGCTCATCTACAGTCGTTTTGCCCAATTCATTCAAACTATTATGATAATCACTCAACACTTTACGCATTAACTCCACTGCAGAATCCTCCGTATTTCCCGAACCTATCAGAATAGCAAGCAATTCAGCATCCGAAAGTGTCCCCACTCCATGCAACATCATCTTTTCACGAGGACGATCTTCTTCCGCCCATTGGTTTATGGTTAGTTTTTCTGCCATCTTTCTTTATTTTCCCCACCATAAAGATACATAAAAAGTCCATCACTTTAAACACCTCTTTATGGTAAAATTCTATTTATAAAAATTCTTCTCAAATGCGGCAAATTCGTTTTTCCCCAACACACAGCGTTTCCACCAGGCCCTCAGGAAACCTGTTCCATAGCCAATCAACTGAATAAAAGAAGCAAGGATGGATAATAATCCTATTTTGAAACTTTTATTTCGCAATGTGGAATCTACACAAATGATAAGAGCAAAAAGCAGCAGCAAAGACAAACTCCAGCTACAAACCAACGAATATAACAACAGGAATACAATTCCTATAGTAAAAAGTGCCGGTAACAAATGTACAACTTTCAATGATTTAGGATACTTTTTATACAGATTGATACGGGCAATACCCGAATTGTGCACTTGCTTGAAAAACTTCTTCAAATCGGTACGACGCTTGTGCCACACCCATGCTTCAGGGAACAACCGACAAGCATATCCCCCTTGAAAGATACGGATACTGAAATCAATATCTTCTCCAAAACGCATCTTAGAAAATCCTCCCAACGCTTTATATACCTCAGCCCGTACCCCCATATTAAAACTACGGGGATAGAATTTATCCATTTTTTTCTTCCCTCCACGGATACCTCCGGTAGTAAAAAACGAAGTCATGGCATAATTTATCGCTTTCTGTATATTGGTAAACGAATCATGAGCACGGTCAGGACCACCAAAAGCATCCGCCTTCTGCTGTTGAAGCTCTGACTCGACAGCCGCCAAATACCCTTCAGGCAAAATACAATCAGAATCCAATATGATAAGATATTCTCCATGCCCCCGTTCCGCTCCATAATTGCGGGTCTGCCCGGGACCGGAATTGGATTTGAAATAATAACATATATCCAACCGGTCAGCGTAATTATCTACCACTTCCTTGCACGGAACAGATGAACCATCCTCCACTACCAGGACTTCAAAATTCTTATTTGTCTGCCTTGTAAGACTGTTCAATAACTCATCCACCTCTTCAGGACGATTATAAACCGGTATAATAAAAGAATATCTCATTGCTTTATTTTGATTTTATCCATCACAGAGAAGTACAAAGAAACATAAAAAAGGCGGAGCTTGCAACAAGTTCCGCCTTTTTATATGCATATATAAATAGATTATGCCTTCACACGGCCTACATATGAACCGTCACGAGTATCGATTTCAATCGTTTCACCTTCATTGATGAATAAAGGAACACGCACAATAGCACCCGATTCCACTGTAGCAGGTTTCAACGTATTGGTAGCCGTATCCCCCTTCAGGCCCGGTTCAGTATAAGTTATCTTCATCTGCACTTTTACCGGAACATCAGCAAATAATACTGTTTCTGTAGAAGCATCAGAAACCACATCCACCACCATTCCTTCCAGCAGGAAGTCTACTCCGTTAATCAAGTCATGAGCAATAGGAATCTGGTCGAATGTTTCCTGATTCATAAAAATATAGTCTGCACCTTCCATATACAAATATTGGTGCGGGCGACGTTCCACACGTACATCTTCCAATTTTTCACCGATGTTGAAACGACGTTCCAAAACGTAACCATTAACCACATCTTTCAATTTAGTACGCATGAATGTGTTACCTTTTCCCGGTTTTACATGCAGGAAGTCAATACAGAAATACAATTTACCGTCCATACGGATAGCTGTTCCGATTTTAATGTCTTGAGCATTAATCATACTTTTCTTTGCTTATATTTGATTATTATTTCAGATTATATTCACTTACAGCTGTGATTTCGAGTGCAAAAGTAATGTAAATCAAGAAAAAACGCAAAAAGAAATCACTAAAAATGAGTTATCTCTTTGTTTATTTCAAAAAAGTCACTAATTTTGCAGCCCGTTACTCATGGTGAATAATAACATAAAATAAGTATATACAATGAAAAGAACGTTCCAACCCTCTAACAGAAAGAGAAAAAACAAACACGGATTCCGTGAAAGAATGGCAACTGCTAACGGTCGTCGCGTATTGGCCAGCCGTCGTGCAAAAGGCCGTAAGAAATTAACTGTATCTGATGAATACAACGGAAAATAATTCATCTGACCGGAAAAAACAAAAGGAGTGAAGTCGCAGAGACTTTGCTCCTTTTATTTTTTCTGACTAAACCAAACAGCCATGAAAAAGTAACTTAAATGACCAAATAAGTCAACTGAAACAACTAGGTAAGTTGACTTGCTTGTCCCATACAGTCGGCTTACTGAAAACAGTCTATTTATTTCTCCTTTCTCTCGCCCACTCCATCACATTAGCCGGAGCGCGTTCCGCCAGATATTCCTTCTTCATAAAATCCATATAGGGTGCTACGTGGTCAAAGAATTGATAATATCCCTTACACAAGTAATTCAATCCTGGTTCACCGTCTTTACTTAACATGAAACGATTCTTCGGACATTCCCCATGACAGGCAAACTCATAAGAACAGTTCAAGCACTGCTGTGGCAGACTATTGTGCTTCATCGCACCAAAAGTTTCCTGTTCTTTACTATACATCATCTCCACCAAAGTCTTCTGATAAATATTTCCCAATTTATACTCAGGAAAGACAAAATGATCGCAAGCATACACATCACCGTTGAATTCCATCACAGCTGCATGTCCACAATATTTAGCTAATGAACAAATTCCTGGCTGCTGTCCCACCCAATTGGCCAACGTAGAATCAAACAACTGAATATAGTAATTACCCACATCATTCAGCACCCATTCGTCGAAAATGGTACAAAGGAAATTCCCCCACTGCTCAGGAGTAATGGAGAAAGAAGCCAGTTCACCGTCTTTTTGCTTTAATGAAGAAAGCCGAAGACCGTCTGCACGGTTAGACAGTCGCTCGACAATGGGAGTAAACTGTATATAATGGCAATCAAGCTCGTCACGAAAGAAACGATAGAAGTCTAACGGATAATCTGCATTATAGTCATTGACCACTGCCATGGCATTCCATTCCACTCCATGCTTTTTCAACAGGTTAATCCCTTTCATTACCTTATAGAAAGAAGGTTGCCCCATCTTATTCTTCCGGTATTCATCGTGAAATTCCTGAGGACCGTCTATAGAAATGCCTACCAAAAAATTATTCTCACGGAAGAATTCACACCATTCATCTGTCAGCAATGTGCCATTTGTCTGAATGCAATTATCAATGGTTCTACCACCTGCATATTTTTTCTGAAGTTCCAAGGCTTTCTTATAAAAAACTAAAGGACGCATCAAAGTTTCTCCCCCATGCCAGGTAAACAAAACTTGCGGCATGGTTTGCGACTGAATATATTCTTTAATAAATTTCTCCAGTAATTCATCGCTCATCACATGACGCGGCTGTTCCTCATATAACTTGGATTTTTCCAAATAGTAACAATAATCACAGGCCAGATTACAAACCGCACCTACAGGTTTGGTCATTATATATAGCGGCTTTGCAAAAGGAGTTATGGTTGCTTCTTTCATTTGTTTTTCATTTAATTCCTAGTATAAAGAATACAAAGATAAAGCTATTTTTCAATATTCGTTCTTACAGTAACAGGTTTATGCTACCCTCTACCTCCAAAAGGACATTCTTCTTGCCACCCAATCTGTTTCAAATATAAGAGTTCCACCTTGCTTCAAACTCTTGAAACAAAATGAAACTCTGACCCTCTATTTAAAATATCACTTGAAAACGTGTCTGAAACGCACTTAATGACTGATTTTCAAATCCCACTCTATCCGTTATCTTAGTATAAGAGTACCGGAATCTCCATATCATATACTTATTGATATAATAATTGACAGTAAAAGAGACATCGTTCAAACGCCCGCCATAAATATGGGACCGGGTATCCGACATATCAGTATAGTTATATCCGAATACGCATTCCAACGAACCAGAGTCCGGAGTGGCAATACCACAATCCGTATGTGAATATCTATAATTACCACCTATCAGCAAACCTCTCAGTATTCCATACATACCACTCGCTTTATAATTCTTAAAATCCTTTTTCCGATTCACTTGAAGATAATAATATTGTGCTTCCAATGCCACAGGACCATATCCTGCTATCATCTCCGGTGTAAATTTTATCAGGTTCTTTGCATCCGGAATCAAGGCATTCACAGCTCTGACTTTTGCAATACGCGTCGGAAAATTAGCCCCCAAGTCAAAGCTAGTATGGTCAAGTGTCGGTTCACTATTGTATCTAGGTGTTTCGTAAGCACCGGAAATACCCAACTGAAACAATCTCCCTGTATCATGTAAAGGACGATAGACCAAGCGGCTCATAGCACCATAACCCATTTTACCCAATTCATTGGATTTCTTCTTAAGAGCCTCGCTCTCCACATGAACACTAGCTGTACCGAAAAAATCATTTTTGTCATACACAAACATAGCTCCCATCAGCCGGCTGTTGAAAAAAGCCTCATTACTTGCCGGCTCCTCCATGGTTACTTTCATAGACGAACTAGTAGAACTTTGAAGCCCGAACTGATGTACAAAATTCCCTACACGTAATAACGCATGTGAGGAAAATTGTCTTTCTACAAATATGTCTTTTAAACTGACCTTTCCATACGCATAGCCTATATCCACTTTCGCTTTATATTTTCCATAGGTTGCTTTTACACCTATCCGGGCATCAGGAATCGCTACACCATCTACAAAGTTTTTATTATCTGAATGAAACAAGCCTCCATCCATTAAGATTCGTCCCGTAGGACGTATTTGCAAGACTGATTGTTCCTGTGCATTTACCTGTACGGAGAGCAATATCAGGAGAAAGACTCCTAATGATACAAGATTTTTCATAATATACAGTTTTAATGGTAACCATCTAAGTGCCTTGTCAATCGGTCTCTGATTTTTGTCATACTGAGGGCAGTGAAGAATCTGTAAGGCCACACAATGAAAGCAATCAACCAGATTCTTCCTCCCATCAGCACCCGGTCAATAGTCATGCTTTTAGGATTAGCAAAAACGCTTGTCCGGTTCATCTAAGAAAAACATTACATTAAATAGTTACGGCTTATGGTTAAGTTATAGGGGATTATTTTTTGGAAACAGACTGAACGAGTCCTGCTTTTTGCAGCTTGGAAAACTCATCTTTCGCCTTATTAAGCTGTTTCACAAAAGCATCGTTGGCATGGAGACGGGCAACAACAGCACTAGCCACAATTCGGGCAGCATCCACATCACTTTGGAAATGATACCCACAAATAACACGACTCTGTCCCATTTCAAATCCTCTTTTCAGAATCTCATTCTGCCTGTCAGGATTGACTTCTGCCAAAACAAGGGCAGTAGCCCATCCTATGGCTGTATGTCCCGAAGGATAGGAACCATTCGTTGAAAGTTCTTCCTGCTGTTCGGGATTACAAGTCATTTCATTGAAAAAACTAAAAGGACGTACACGCATATAATACTCTTTAGCATGACGGGTAGCCAAATCTCCGGCATCCTCTCTCATATTAATAATGAGCCTATACAGTTCTGGTGTTTTATCCCTCGTTATTTCAATACCAAAAGCCTCCGAAAAGGCAAAGGGAACGCCATCACCATTTACACGGGCATCACTGGCAGCTTGTTCACCCCGAGGAGTATCCCTTTGCAATTTCCCCCAGTCGTAACGGGCTTTGTCATACAAGAACAAAATACTTCCGGCTTCAGGAGGAGGAGGCAGCAACTCCAGACTATTGGCAACCTCAGATTCTTCCAAATAATAAAGTTCGGGATTGGTTCTTCTATCCTTTATTTTTTTCTCTTGTGCAAAGATGTTTAATGAAACGGCACAAAACACTAGAAGTAAGGCAAACTTTGTTTTCATGATAAAAGTTTAGTTTAAACGGTTAATTAATAAAATTCAATTGGTTTTTCGAAAAACATTTTAATCATCTACGGAACATACGACAGACAATCAGAGTGTCCGCATCTGACGGAAACAAAAGTAGTGTTTGAAATTATCCCGAAAATACCTTTTTAATCCCGTTTCTTCCTTTTATATGACCAAAACATCCTAGAAGAGAAAAGGAGAGAAAAAGGAGAGAAAAAGGAGAGAAAAAGGAGAGAAAAAGGAGAGCCGGAAGTGTTTCAGCACTTCCGGCAAAAAAGCCATTCCTTATAATAAAACAGATACACGAAACCGGCTCTACGAAATACAGTAAATTGAGATAACTCTAAAGATGAACTTATTTTCTTCTTGAACTGATACGGTCATAAAGCAGATTGATGACTTTACAATCAAACTCCCCCTCAGGATAAAGTTGTTCTATTTCTTTCCTTACATTATACTTATGTCTTGTTACCGTTGCCTGATCTACATCCAGCACTCTTGAAATAATAGTAGCATCAATATCTTCTATCATCAAAAGTATCGTTATAAAATATCTTTCTTTTCCCCTTCGTTTCATAAAGGATAATTTACCCAATTCAGGATATTTGTCAGCAAAATCCAAACACACCTGTTTCAGTTCCTGACGCATCTTATCCTCTCCCTCTGTTTTTCTGTATCCCAAGGCATCAAACAGGGTCTTGACTTTTTTGGCAACCTCATGAACATCCATTTCCAGTTCCTCCCCATTCATCCCGACATCATCCGGATTTATCCTTTTTTTATCCATCAGTGCTTTCCGAGTTTCTCTTTTCCGTCTTTTCAAAAGGAAAAGAGCAAGAAAAGCCGATAGCAGCACTGCTATTGACAGGATGATATACAGCGCATAGGACATCTCTTCTTTTTCTATCAAGATAGGAAGCAAGCCTGATTTACCATCAAAAAGGAATAATCCTGACTTACATCCCAAAACCGCTTTCCGTCCATTGACGGCAATACAAGGCTTGCTAAAAGCCAAATCGCAGAATAATGGTTCTGGAACACCGGCATCATCCAATCCCTTAAAACTCATGCCATAATAATAGAGTATGAAAAAGCCCTCATTAGGATTCTTTTCAAGAGCTCCCGATATTGATTTCACATGTTTCACTGGCAGCAAGGTCGCATTTTCCTCATTAACGATTCCCAACGAGGTATTCAAGTATTTATTTCTACCATTCACTATCACACCATAAACACTCTCATACCCTGATAAATCACGTATCTGCCAGAAAGATTCCTGCGGCCTGTTTAAAGGCCTTCCATACAATCCTTTGTTCAAGGTCGTTACATAAATACTGTCCTCATTCTCACAAATTCCGGTAATATAAGCGTCGATAGTATCTTTCTCCCCCTTATCTGACACGACCGGAATAGAAGTTACAATATGGTCCTGCTGTTCATCTATAATACCTAAATATTCCCTAGTACCCACATAAAGACAATGTTCCGCGGTGGAATAATAAAGAGAAGTGATATTATTCTGCTCTTTCGTGTTACTGAACTGCAAAAGACACTCCGCTCTATTGCTTTTAATCTTATAAAGTTTCTTACGCGTAGCAAGAAAGAAAGTATTAGGACTGGTTTCCAAAAATTTTATAATATCATTACCCACAATATCCAAACCTTCAATCTTTCCTAAAGACTTTGATTTGAATTCCGGATGATTATAGACGAACTTATACAGATGTAAACGAAGATCATCGGTAATAAAGAAAATGGAGTCTCCCGTCCTTTTATCACTAACCGCCAATACATTATTGTCTAAATCTGCCGAGTTCTGCCGCAAGGCAAAAGAAAGCATAGCCTCTTTACATGCCAGATGCAGAAAGTCTTTCCCCATAAAGCCTATCTGTCTGGCGATAGTACTGACTCCATTCGGCAAATCATATTTTAAAGTGTAACCGTCTTTAACATAAAGTATAGAATTAGCACTGATAAACCATTCATCCTTGTCGGGGCCTTGAGCATACAAGTAGCACCGTCCTTTGTGTACAAACGTCTTTTTTCCATCGGGAGCTATCTTGAAAACCGAATTTTCCAACAAAGCATATACCGTATCATTATAAACACTGACATTGGTAACCAGAGAATCTATAACAGGTCGTTTAAAATCCGTTTCAAGATTACGGACAACGAACAACCCCTGTTCACTAGCCACATATAGTCTTTTTTCCTTTATCACGACCTTGTTCACCCCACAGTTTTTACTACATTTCCCTAGTTGAATGGGAGTAAGTTCATGAGATGTGGAACCATCTTTCAAATTCAATCTAAACAGTCCATTACTAGTCCCCACATACAAACACTGTTTATCATCATCCAAAGTCATACTATATACCGAATAATTCATCCTCTTATTTTTTATGTAGTAAGTCTGGGTCTGCTGAGAGGATTTAGCCAGCAGCTTCAAACCAGCATCTCTTGTTCCCACAAACAGAGAATCTTCACTATATTCCAATATATCATATATACGCCGGTTGCTATTAATGGAATAGGTCTGGCAATTATTATTCACTTTTTCTATGATACAACCGTCTTCCTGACCAATATAAAGTTTATCCGCATCTGCTGTCGAACGGCTGATACATGATATAGGAGCGTCAAATGTATTGATATTGCAAGTGAGCTTTATAGGTTTCGGGACAAGTGCATCCTTGCAGCCTGTCAAACAGAACAAGGCTAATATAAAAAGAAAGTACAGGCTTTTTTTCATATTCAATTTTACTCATTTAAGTGATATCGATTAAACAAAGGCTTTCTACAATCAATCAAAAAGTTGAATGTCCGTTATGTTTATGCAAATATAATACGTTTTCTCAAAATCCGGAAGGTTCTTAACAGATTATTAGTTAATTCCTTCATATGCCCTCTATATACAAAAGAAGTTATGTCAAAACCCAGATGATTCTCTCACCCGGCTTAACATAACTTCTCCTGAAATAAAAAAATATATTAATCTGATTTATTTCAACAGTACTCCTATCTCACCAACAGCAGTTACTGCCTTATTATTTATTTCGGTAACAGGCTCCAATTTAAAATAACGGGCCGGATAAGTCTTTCCGAAACGTACAAAATAAGGAACAGGATTATGCATGATATTACTGAATTCACCTGTAGCGTCACACTTCATCCAATCCTTACCATTCCGGCTGACATAAAAGTTGTATTTATAGATAGTGCCAGTCAGATCCTCCTCCTGTGCAGGAGCATAACTAAAACCGGCTATTTCCACTTCTTTACCCATATCAACCACCAAGGGAGTTAAAGTTTCGGTTTTCCAAACAGTTTCCTGTTTTCCATCAATGGCTGCGGCTGCATCCATGCCCACTGTTTTCCAACCATCCACCGGGACATCACTCAAGGTTACTTTCATTGTTTTATCAACCAATGGTTCAGCATAATACAAGCCGATGTTACTGATATTGACGGTTCCACGAGCACCCGTAATTGTCACTCTAACCTTTTCGGCATAACTATCTGAGAAAGGCAACAACCGTTTATATCCCACCGTAGTTCCCTCACCCACATGATGCCATGCGCCATTGGCAAACACTTCTACTGTAAAACCTTCCACACGCTGGCCTTTTGTAATATCCTCCTGAATTAAGAAAGTATTAACAAGTGTATTCTTCCTCACCTTATATTCTTTCGTATCTCCTACTTTGGCTGTCCATATTCTATTTCCCTTCTCAACTTTATTATCGGCAAAGGTCTTTTTTATATATTCCGTCAACTCCTTGATACGTTTCACATCATTCTCGTGCATCAAACCACGTTTATCGGGTGGAATATTCAGCAACAAAACAGAGTTACAGCCCACAGAACGATAATAAATATTCACCAAGTTGGCAAGTGAACGAACTTGATTATCCTGTTCGGCATGATAGAACCATCCCGGACGGATAGAAACATCAACTTCAGAAGGATACCAGAACAAATCCGATGCTTTAGATACCAATTCACGGCTTCCCAAATCCTTGGACATAGCATTTATGCCCAATCTCTTATAGACTTCATCAGAACCCAGATAAGAATTAGGCATCAAAGCCGTTGCACTCCATTCCGTGGTACGTCCCAATCCACCTTCATTACCTACCCAACGCACATCATCGCCCATGATAGCGGTAACTGCCTTAGGTTGAAGACGACGGATAGTCTTCAAAATAGCGTCCCAATCATATTCCTGCTTCTTTCCGTTAGGTCCTTCGCCATTAGCTCCATCAAACCATACCTCGTGCACTTCTCCATAATTGGTAAGCAGTTCAGTCAGCTGTTCGATGAAAAACTTATTATAAGCTTCTCCTTGTCCGTAACATTCCGCATTACGATCCCAAGGAGAAAGATAAACTCCGAATTTCAATCCATACTTGTCACAAGCTTTGCGGAGCTCCTGTACCACATCCCCTTTTCCGTTTTTCCATGGAGAAGAAGCAACCGAATGCTTGGTTGTCCGGGTAGGCCACAAACAGAAACCATCGTGATGCTTGGCAGTAATGATAGCCATTTTGAAGCCACCTTCCTTCAGAGCTCTTACCCATTGTTCACAATCCAATTCGGTAGGATTGAAAATGGCCGGATCTTCTTTACCATCTCCCCATTCACGACCTGTAAAGGTATTAATACCAAAATGAAGGAAACAAGTGAATTCCATTTGTTGCCATGCCAACTGTTGCGGTGTAGGCACCAAGCGGGAAGCCATATCTATCTTCTGTGCCGTAGTCGCTCCTGCCGGAAAAGCTACGTGTTTCTCATAATACTCCTGTGCCTGAGTTCCCAGAAAAGCACAAAGTAAGGCTGCGGTTAGAATCGTTTTTCTCATTTTTCTTTATTACTAGGTTATTTTAATGGACAAATCATAAACTCAAACGTATGCTTCTCCACCGGAACACGATATGGCGGCAATACCCCCGGACCACAAGTCGCAGTACCTACCCCCGACTGTTCCGCATCTAAGTGAACATTTATAATCCCTGTTCTCTCAAGTTTATTAATATGAGTAGCTTTATCTACATTAGAATCCGTAAATGGAATAACACAGAACTGAAACACTTTATCCGAACGGAAAGACAAACCTTCTCCTGCCTCATCCGCCAATTCCATCCAACGCACATCCGTACGATTTCCTGTAGCCTGGGGCTTCACATAATAATGGAACATACGTTCTGCATCTGTATGGTAAATTCCGATACATCCAGACTGATTACGGTCTATATAAGTTTCATGTTCACCACGTCCCAAATAAGAAACCTTGTTATAGGCATACGGCATTTCAAATGCCAGGCCCACTCTAGCCAATGAAGTAACAGCAGAAGTATCCGGCAAGAAAGTTGTCTTTACTTTTAATGCACCATTGCTCTGCAAGGTATATACAAAGGTAGCCATTCCCAACTTTACGCCTTTAGCATTCCATAACTCTACTTCCGCTTTACCACCTGTTTCAGATGCTTTGACAAAAGTAGCTTTTTGAATCATATTATCCAAACCTTCTTTCCTCCAAACTTTGGCTCCTCCTGTTTTTTCCCTGCTGTCATTGTCCGTAACAGGACGATAAAGGCTGAGAACTACAGGAGATGAAAGCATCTCTTTACCTTTATATATATAAGAGCGTAAAGCGCCGGTTGCAGGATCAATATCTATCTTCACCTTATCAGCCAATTTGATTTCCGGCGCACGATACCCTTTATTGGCAGACAGTACAAACTGGTCATAGGCCACTTCGTCATGAGTTCCAATAAAGGGAGTTGCCTTATCAGGCGTCCAAGACAGATTCAAATAAGCCTCACGAATCGTAGAAGGCAACTTTACAGCACCCAAAGAGAATGTTACAGCCTCATGAGGGGCACAGTCTGCTTTTCGAGTTCCTTCTGCTATCACTTTCCCATCATCCCCCATGACCTGCCAGTGCAACGTATAGGCATTCAAATTGGTAAAGTCATACCAGTTCTTGACTTCCACTGTCAGCTTCTTAGGATCGGTCAGTACCGATTTGATATATTGATACTCCTTCTTCACTTCAATGAGGTGCGGATGCGGTTCGCGGACTGCATTGACCAACCCGTTACAACAGAAATTGCCAAAACTGGGCACATCCTTCGGACCATAATCCCCACCATAACTCCAATACCATTTACCATCCTTATCTATCTCGCGGAAAGATTGATCCACCCAATCCCAGATACAACCTCCCTGAACAATCGGTTCGGTTTCGAATACATGCATATATTCCTTTAATCCTCCGCCACTATTACCCATAGTATGCAGATACTCTGTCATGATGAAAGGACGATAAACTTTAGGTTCTGTCTGGCGGGCATAGGCCATGAGTTCTTCCACGCTGCGATACATACGGCAATAGATATCGGTATTATAATTCTGTTCGGCCCGTTCATATTGTACAGGACGACTTTTCTCCACTGACTTCATCCAGTCATATGTACGTTCGAAGTTAATACCGTTTCCGGCTTCATTCCCCAATGACCAGATGACGATAGCCGGATGATTCTTGGAACGCTCATACATACGTTGGGTACGATCCATGTGGGCAGGCAACCAAGTGGAATCTTTGGCCAATGAAGCAGGTCCATACCCCATGCCATGCGATTCAATATTAGCTTCATCTATCATATAAAGTCCATAACGATCACAAAGCTGATACCAATAAGGATGGGTAGGGTAGTGCGAATTGCGGACCGTATTGATATTATGCTGTTTCATCAATTTGATATCTTTTTCCATCAGTTCCTTGCTTACAGTCCGTCCTAATTGGGAATGTTCATGACGGTTCGTTCCCTTTACCAAAACCGGCACACCATTGATGCAAAAACGTCCGTCCTTAATTTCCGAAGTGCGGAAACCTACTTCACATCCGGTAAGTTCCGTTACTTTACCTGTTACATCTTTCAATTCCAAGATCAGTGTATAAAGATTCGGATGCTCAGCACTCCAGACTTCCACATCCGGCAAACTTTGTTCATCCAACTTCAAGAAATGGCTCAATCCCTTCGATTTGATAGGATATTCACCTTGCAGAACCGCCTTACCGGTTTTATCTTCCAGTCGGTAAGCAAAGGTAGTCATGGAAGTAGAAGGCCCTTCAATGGTAGCTTCCAAACCGAAAATACCTTCTTTATATTGTTGTTTGTCTAAAGAAGAGGTTACTTTATAATCGGCTATATACTGTTTAGGAGTGCTGTAAAGATACACATCACGTTCAATACCACTCAACCGCCACATATCCTGGCACTCCAAATACGATCCGGCGCTCCAACGGTAAACCTCCAATGCCACCGTATTCTCACCTTTCTTCAATTTATCAGTGATATCCCATTCGGCCGGTGTCTTTGAACCTTGATTATAGCCCAACAGATGTCCGTTCACCCAAATATAGTAAAAAGAAATCACTCCTTCACAACAGATAACCACACGGCGGTCTTCCCAATCGGCAGGAATTGTAAAGGTACGTCTGTAGGAACCGACTTCATTCTCTTTATATGGAACTAAAGGCGGATTCTTTTTAAAATGGAACAGTTTGTCATCGAACTCATAGGTTTCGTTTACATAAATAGCTGTTCCATATCCTTGGCGTTCCCAATTGCCGGGAACCTGAATATCCGCCCATCCTCCTGTATAAAACTCCGGTTTATAAAAATCCTTCGGACGGTTATCGGGATTCTTTACCCAATGGAATTTCCAACTACCGTTCAGACTCATATAATAAGGAGAAGATTCATAATCTCCGTTACGGATATCAGATATGGTTTGATAAGGCCACACATAAGTATGAGGGGCCAGTTTGTTCAGTCCGACAGCATATTGGCTCTGCCATTCGGGTTGTTGTTGCGCCGTTACCGGAAATATAACCAGGATAGCCAAAAAATATAATAATGTATTTCTCATATATCTATTTATTCTATCATTACCTCATCAAAATAAATCCTTGCCTCTTGTCCGGGACGTACATGGGTTGCAGGACACTCTCCGACTCCTTTAGCAATAATCCGCACATAACGGCCAATTTCCTTATTCAAATCAAGTACCACATCCTCTTTGAAAGTCCCTTCACGGAAAATCTCTCCATCTGTGAACTGTTTACCGGATACTTTACGATAATCCCGATTATTATTTGAAACCCACACTTCAATATCTGCCGGTTTATGGGCAGCCATGCCATAATTCGTTATACATCCCACTGATACAGAACGAAGCAATTCCTTCTTTTGCAAATCTATAGTAAAAGCGACAGAATCACTGCTTTCCCATGAATGCCATTCGAAATCCGACTGGCGCAAGCTGCCACGTATACCATTTACTAAAATCTTCCCAGCCTGTGTATTTCCTAAAACAGGTTTGGCGGTAGCCTTATTCCAAACCAAAGGCAATGTCAATGTTTTTCCCATCTGCCGACCTGCTCTATAAGTCGTACACTTTATAGTTTGTGTACCGGTCACCATCAACGGGCTCTTATATAGCAGAGACCGGTCTGTCGGCTCCTTACCATCCATTGTGTAACGGATTTCCACATCAGGACGTTCACATTCCAGTTTCACCTGTAGCTTTCCATTTACAGGGGTTACCGTATGTTGTATATTATACATGGAACAGGCAAACACAATCCCTTTAGCAGACAGATGCTCGTTGAATTTATCCATTGCTACCAAAAAACTTCTCCAATTTTTATGCCAAGGCTGTGTCCAAGCCACTTCGGCTAAAGCAGCCAGACGAGGGAACAGCTGATATTCCACATCTTCCGGTTTATTGCAAAACTCAGTCCACATAGAAGCCTGTACTCCCATCAGC
>OMAY01000665.1_pt1 | contig 19210 bp, 18 predicted proteins | sample 1673611 | NCBI WGS metagenome assembly OMAY01 (sample SAMEA103958117, study PRJEB25191) | human gut metagenome | biome: human-associated habitat [ENVO:00009003]; feature: intestine environment [ENVO:2100002]; material: feces | place: Germany | collected 2013/2015
TCCCGATTCCTTGCTTTAATTTAATAATCATTTCTGGTACTAAGACTTCCATAAGCCCATCTTTGCAGATGCTTTCCTTATAATCAATAATTGGTTCTGGAACCGGAAATGGCAATCTAAAAATAATTAAGTTTGATAAAGATACCCCTTCCACACTGATTCCTTCCCAATATGTACCAGTTCCCAATAATACAGAATTAACATCCTTTTTAAATTCAGCAATCGTATCAACAGCAGTATTTTTAATTGTATCTGCACCAACAACTTCAGCAGTAGCATCAAATCTTATTGTTGATGGAAAAAGTGCAACAGATTTATTAGCTTTAGCTGGTAATTACATACCAACGACCTATTTGGATGCCAAAGGTATCTTTACAGCAATGGCTAAGGAATTCGGATTCAAATATGTTATTTCTACATTACGTGAATCGTTCTCTGCTACTCACAATGGCTGGAAAGCTATGATTTACAACGGTGAAGAATTCTATACTTCTAAGCGTTACGATATCAATCCGATTATTGACCGTGTAGGTGGTGGTGATTCATTCTCTGGTGGTATTATCCACGGATTGTTGACTAAACCTAACCAGGGTGAAGCTTTGGAATTCGCTGTAGCTGCTTCTGCTTTGAAACATACTATCAATGGTGACTTCAACTTGGTTTCTGTTGAAGAAGTTGAAGCTTTGGCAGGTGGTGATGCTAGCGGACGTGTTCAGAGATAATTTATTCAGTTAAGGAAATATTAGGTTATAAATAAAATGGCAAAATTTGACAAAATCGCGGTGTTGAACAAGATTGGTTCAACAGGTATGGTTCCTGTATTTTATCATAAGGATGCAGAAATCGCAAAAAAAGTAGTTAAGGCTTGTTATGACGGTGGTGTTCGTGCTTTCGAATTTACAAACCGTGGTGACTTTGCTCACGAAGTATTTGCTGAAGTTGTAAAATTTGCAGCAAAAGAATGTCCGGAAATGGCAATGGGAGTAGGTTCTGTTGTTGATCCTGCTACTGCTGCTTTGTACATTCAGCTGGGAGCTAACTTTGTAGTTGGTCCATTGTTCAACCCCGAAATTGCAAAAGTATGTAACCGTCGCCTTGTAGCTTATACTCCGGGTTGCGGAAGCGTATCAGAAGTTGGTTTCGCTCAGGAACTGGGATGTGATTTGTGTAAAATCTTCCCGGGTGATGTTCTTGGTCCGAAGCTGGTAAAAGGTATGCTTGCCCCGATGCTATGGTCTAAGCTGATGGTTACAGGTGGAGTAGAACCTACTCAGGAAAATCTGACTTCTTGGATTAAGGCAGGTGTATTCTGCGTGGGAATGGGTTCTAAATTGTTCCCTAAAGATAAAGTTGCTGCAGAAGACTGGGCTTATGTTACAGAAAAATGTAAGGAAGCTTTGGGATATATTGCAGAAGCTCGTAAGTAATAAAGAACTAAAAGTTCATTTTGTTTAAAGGTGTATAAAGTGAGAAGCATCGCGAAGTGTGAGCGCATACTTTGCGATGCTTTCTCATTTTTTTATGTCTTGTTTTGATAATTAAAGTAATCTTTTTTTTCAGTAGATGATAACTTTTTTATAGAAAGAGGGTAAGAAGCGGGATCGTTAAAACTGATAGCAGTGTTGTTATAAATGTACCTTGTGCCATGATAGTTTCTCCCTTTTCGTATTGTATACAAAATAATGTTCCATAAGAAGCAACGGGCATGGCTGCCAGAATTACATTGATATTGGCAATGGTTGGTTCGACATGGCATAGCCGTGATAGGTATAAAATGAGAAGAGGAATTGCGAACAGGCGTAAGATTGCTGTTATATAGATATTGGACGTACCTAACATTCGGCGGATAGGTATCTGTGCTATGGAAGAGCCAATGATAAGCAGAGCAGAAGGAACGGTCATATTTCCAAGTAAAGTAAGCGGCGTACTGATAACTTTGGGAGGAATCCATCCGGTAGCTACGATCAGGATGGAAAGATACGAGGCTATCATGGCAGGACAATATAATGTATCCCATTTAAATTTCATTTTCCCTTGATCACCCGAAATAAAAAGTGTACCGAAAACAAATATCAGCAAGGTGCTGGGAAAATTAAGAATGCTGGCGTAGAATACAGCGTTAGCTCCGAAAATAGAGGCTACAATAGGGTAGCCGATAAATCCTACATTCCCAAAGGCCAGCATAAAACTATAGATACCTCGGTCGGTTGCCTTTATGGGAAGATAGTGTGGCAGCAGAAAGCCGGCGCCTATCAGGATTACATAAGTAGCAAATCCGACAATAAGTAAAGGTATTATAAAATGCTTGTCGGGAAGAGTGTCGCCCATTACCGATGAAAGTATCAGACAGGGACATGCTACATTGATGACAAAAACAGATAATTTGCGGTCGAAATCCGCATCCATCATTTTTTTCTTGCTTATGATATATCCGACGACCACCAGTATGAAGAGGATAATCATTTGCGTTACGATTGCGTTCATATGCTTGTTTGTTTTTTGTGTTTATCTGGTTCTGTGAGAAACCAGACAAAGTTAAGTATTATTTCTACTCATTGTTTCGCCTGTTTTCTTTTGTTGCTGAAAATAAATTTGGATGAAACCGGAGTAGGACTGTAATCTTGTTTATGTGAATATTAGTTTAAAAAGTTTTCCATATATCTAATTTTCTTATAAATTTGCAACCTAATTTTAGGGCAGATATGTCCTGGTGATAAAAAGAAGCAAGATAAAAACAACATAATTATGAGCAAAAAATTTACTGAGTATTCGCAGCTCAACCTTTCTGAGGTGAACAAGGAAGTGCTGAAGAAATGGGATGAAAATGATGTTTTCTCCCGCAGTATGACAGAACGTGAGGGACATCCGTCTTTCGTATTTTACGAAGGTCCTCCCTCGGCAAATGGTATGCCGGGTATTCACCACGTGATGGCTCGTACCATTAAGGATACATTCTGTCGCTTCAAAACGATGAAAGGTTTTCAGGTTAAGCGTAAGGCTGGCTGGGATACCCACGGCTTGCCGGTAGAACTGGGCGTAGAAAAAGCTTTGGGCATTACGAAAGAGGATATCGGTAAAACCATTTCTGTGGCAGAATATAATAAACACTGCCGTACAGATGTCATGAAGTTTACAAAAGAATGGACTGACCTGACTCATAAGATGGGATACTGGGTGGACCTCGAAAATCCATATATTACTTACGATAACCGTTATATCGAAACATTGTGGTGGCTGCTCAAACAGCTTTATGGCAAAGGATTGTTGTATAAAGGCTATACCATTCAGCCATATTCACCTGCCGCAGGTACAGGCTTGAGCTCTCACGAGCTGAATCAGCCGGGATGTTATCGTGATGTGAAGGATCTGACTGTAGTAGGTCAGTTCAAGATGAAAAATCCAAAGCCTGAGATGGCAGAGTGGGGTACACCTTATTTCATCGCATGGACAACTACTCCGTGGACATTGCCTTCGAATACAGCTCTGTGTGTGGGCCCGAAGATTGATTATGTAGCTGTACAGACTTACAATGCATATAATGGAGAGAAGATAACCGTAGTGCTTGCAAAGCCGCTGCTTTATGCTCATTTCAATAAAAAAGCAGAAGGCATGGCGCTGGAAGATTATAAACCTGGCGACAAGCTGATTCCTTTCAAAGTAGTAGGTGAGTATAAAGGAACAGATCTGGTCGGCATGGAATATGAACAGCTTATTCCGTGGGTGAAACCAGTTGAAACAGCGGAAGACGGAAGTTGGAAAGAAGCTTCTGACAAGGCTTTCCGCGTAATTCCGGGTGACTATGTAACTACCGAAGACGGTACTGGTATCGTACATATTGCTCCTACTTTTGGTGCAGACGACGCTAATGTAGCTCGTGCAGCAGGTATTCCTTCGCTGTTTATGATTAACAAGAAGGGTGAAACACGCCCGATGGTTGATCTGACCGGTAAGTTCTATCTGATGGATGAACTGGACGAAACATTTGTAAACGAATGTATCGATGTAGAAAAATACAAGGAATATCAGGGACGCTGGGTGAAGAATGCATACGATCCTCAGTTTACTGTGGATGGCAAGTATGATGAAAAAGCTGCTCAGGCTGCTGAATCACTTGATGTATATATTTGCATGATGCTGAAACAATCTGGACTTGCATTCAAGATGGAGAAGCATGTGCACAATTACCCACACTGCTGGCGTACTGATAAGCCGGTGCTTTATTATCCACTCGACAGCTGGTTTATCCGTTCTACTGCAGCCAAAGACCGCATGATAGAATTAAACAAAACTATCAACTGGAAACCGGAATCTACTGGAACAGGACGTTTCGGTAAATGGCTGGAAAACTTGAATGACTGGAACTTGAGCCGTTCTCGTTATTGGGGAACTCCGCTCCCTATCTGGCGCAGTGAAGAAGGAGAAGAACTTTGTATTGGTTCGGTAGAAGAACTCTACAATGAAATCGAAAAATCTGTTGCTGCCGGATTTATGGCAGAGAATCCTTATAAGAAACTTGGTTTCGTTCCGGGTGAGTATAGTAAGGAAAACTATGATAAGATTGATTTGCATCGTCCGTATGTAGATGACATCGTATTGGTTTCTGCCAGTGGCAAGCCGATGAAGCGTGAAAGCGATTTGATAGACGTTTGGTTCGATTCAGGTGCAATGCCTTATGCTCAGTTGCATTATCCGTTCGAAAACAAGGAAATCGTTGATAACCGTTCTTATTATCCTGCCGACTTTATCGCTGAAGGTGTGGACCAGACTCGTGGATGGTTCTTTACTCTGCATGCTATCGCTACGATGGTATTCGACAGCGTGGCTTACAAGAATGTAATCTCTAATGGTCTTGTGCTCGATAAGAATGGAAACAAGATGTCCAAACGTTTGGGTAATGCTGTCGATCCATTCGGTGCTATCGAAAAATTCGGTTCAGATCCGTTGCGTTGGTATATGATAACCAACTCATCACCATGGGATAACTTGAAATTCGATACAGATGGAGTAGACGAAGTGCGTCGTAAGTTCTTTGGTACATTGTATAATACATATTCGTTCTTTGCATTGTATGCAAATGTTGACGGATTTACATATGCAGAAGCTGATGTTCCGGTTGCTGAACGTCCCGAAATCGATCGTTGGATATTGTCTTTACTCAATTCTTTGATTAAGGATGTAGATGCTTGCTATAACGATTACGAACCGACTAAGGCTGGCCGTTTGATTACTGACTTCGTAAACGACAATTTGAGTAACTGGTATGTTCGTTTGAACCGTAAACGTTTCTGGGGAAGCAGTATGTCGGCTGACAAGCTTTCTGCTTACCAGACTCTTTATACCTGTCTGGAAACTGTTGCCAAATTGATGGCGCCGATTGCTCCGTTCTATGCAGACCGTTTGTATATGGACTTAATTAGCGTGACAGGACGTGATAATGTCGTTTCTGTACACCTTGCTAACTTCCCGGTTGCAGACGAGAGCCTGATTAATACAGAACTTGAGGCACGTATGCAGATGGCACAAGATGTAACATCTATGGTATTGGCTTTGCGTCGTAAAGTGAATATCAAGGTTCGTCAGCCGCTGCAATGTATTATGATCCCGGTAGTTGATGAAGATCAGAAGCGTCATATCGAAGCTGTGAAGGATCTTATCATGAGCGAGGTGAACGTGAAAGAAGTTCGCTTTGTGGAAGGTGCTTCAGGAGTATTGGTGAAGAAGGTAAAATGTGACTTCAAGAAACTTGGTCCGAAATTTGGTAAACAGATGAAAGCTGTGGCAGCTGCTGTTTCTGAAATGAGCCAGGAGGCTATTGCCGAACTTGAAAAGAACGGTAAGTATACATTCCAGCTCGATGGTGGAGAAGCAGTTGTAGAAGCTACTGATGTAGAAATATTCAGTGAAGATATACCAGGTTGGTTGGTTGCCAATGAAGGTAAGCTGACTGTGGCTTTGGAAGTAACTGTTACAGAAGAGTTGAAGCGTGAAGGTATTGCCCGTGAACTGGTGAACAGAATTCAGAATATACGTAAAAGTAGTGGTTTTGAAATAACTGATAAGATAAATATTGTCTTATCTAAAAATCCTGACACGGATGGTGCTGTAAACGAATATAATACTTATATTTGTAACCAGGTATTGGCAAATTCACTGACACTGGCTGATGAAGTTGCTGATGGAACAGAACTGAATTTCGATGACTTCTCACTTTATGTGAAAGTTACAAAATTGTGATATTGAACTAATAAGAATGTAATGTGCTACGCTACTTGCTAAAGAAAATTCTTTTTCGGAAGTGACAAGCGCAGCGGATTACATATCTTAGACTATTATTAACTTTTAAATACTTAATCTTATGGCTGAAAAAACGAGATACTCTGACGCTGAACTCGAGGAGTTCCGTGCCATTATCATGGAAAAACTTCAGCTCGCAGAACGCGACTATGAAAAACTGAAGAGCAGTATAATGAATACCGACGGTAATGATACTGATGATACATCACCTACTTACAAGGTTTTGGAAGAAGGAGCCAATACATTATCGAAGGAAGAAACAACTCGTCTGGCTGCTCGCCAACTGAAGTTTATTCAAAACCTGCGTGCAGCTTTGGTGCGCATTGAGAACAAAACTTACGGTATCTGTCGTGAAACAGGAAAACTTATTCCGGCAGAAAGACTCCGTGCTGTACCTCATGCTACACTAAGTATCGAAGCAAAGCAGCAGGGCAAGAAATAATTTGATGATAGATTTGTCATTCAGACAGGTAAAATGAGTGGAGAGAGACCATATTATGCCTGTCTGAGTGACAAATATGTTAATGTATATAGGTATTTATGAAGAAATTTTTGACACAAGGACGCCTGGCGGCTTTGATAGTTTTTGCGGTTTTGCTGATTGATCAGGTAATAAAGATATGGATAAAAACTCATATGTATCTGCATGAGAATATCCATGTAACTGACTGGTTTTATATATACTTTACGGAAAACAACGGAATGGCTTTCGGTATGGAAGTACTGCCGAAATTGTTTCTTACTTTATTCCGTATCGTGGCTGTCGTATTAATTACTTGGTATCTGCATAAAATTACGACTCAGAAGGAGAAGCTGAAAACCGGTTACGTCGTGTGTCTGGCATTTATTCTTGCAGGGGCAATAGGCAATATCATCGACTGTGTTTGTTATGGTGAAATATTCAGTGAGAGCACTCATTATCAGATTGCGTCATGGGTTCCTGTAGGGCAAGGTTACGCCGACTGGCTTCATGGCAGAGTGGTGGATATGTTTTACTTCCCTATCATTGATACTCACTGGCCGGAATGGATGCCTTTCTGGGGAGGAGAACGTTTCATATTCTTTAGCCCGATCTTTAATTTTGCCGATGCAGCAATTAGTTGTGGCATTATCAGCTTACTTATTTTTTATAGCAGTTATCTGAGCAATGGTACTCATCCTAAAGACTCCAAAGAAATAAAACAATGAAAAAACAAGCTAGTTGGTTGTTAGTTGCTGCTTTTCTGTCAGGTATGGCAGGTTGTGGCAAGAAGATTCCGGATGATATTATCCAGCCGGATGCAATGGAAAGTCTGCTGTACGATTATCATTTAGCTTCTACGATGAGTAGCTCTGTTTCGTATACGGAAAACTACAAAAAAGACGCTTATTTTAAGTATGTTTTTCAGAAGCATCATGTGACGGAAGAGGAGTTTGACTCATCTATGGTGTGGTATACTCGTAATAGTGACCAGCTGGCAACGATTTATCAAAACCTGCAAAAGCGTTTTGAAAATGAAGAGAAACATATGAAGGTGCAGGTAGCTAAACGTGATAACCAGATTGATGTTTCTATGTCGGGAGATACAGTAGATGTATGGCAAGACCGGACATTATATTGGCTTTCTGCTTCAGTTCTGACAAATAAACTGATGTTTGATTTGAAAGCTGACACAACCTTCAAGCCGCACGATGCAATGGAGCTGACTGCTGATTTTCATTTTATGCCGGAAAATGGACGTCCTTCTGGAAAAGCTGTAATGGCATTGAACTTTTACTTTGACAATGATAGTGTGCAAGGGCTGACTCGTATAGTATCTAGTTCAGGTAAACAGCGTTTGTATGTCCGCGCCGATTCTGCTTTCACCATTCGTAGTATCAGTGGGTTTGTATATTACACAGATGAGAAAAATCCTAAGAGTAGTATGCTGATTGACGATATTCATCTGACCCGTTATCATAATATGGAGAAAGAACAAGAGCTGGTTGCCGATACTATTCAAAAAGTTGACCTTCCGGATACAGAGAGCAAGAAGGTAAGACTTCAGGAGAAAGCAATCATGCAGCCCATGAGAAAAATTGAAAATCGGAAATGAAACGTTTTGCTACGCACAGAGTATATAGCTTGCTTACAGTCGAAATAAAATCTTCCCAAGTTTTAGAGCTTGAAGAAGATGGAAGAGTAAGCAAGCTTTATCCGTTTACGGAAGAAATCTCTGCTACCGAATGGCTTCCCGGATTGGTCGTACTTTCTCCTTGTCTGATATGGAAAAATCCGGAAGAGAATTTTTCTGAATTCAAAATGCGTATAAGCAAAATTCCTGTTTGTGAAGCTGCTCTCCGTGCATACTGGATATATCCGTTTAATGTTTCTTTAATGGAATTTGCCGGAAATAGTCGTATTACGTTATTAAAGTGAGGATGACCACGCAGTTCTTCTCCTGAATTCAGCGCAGACAATGGCAGTAGCTACTGCAACATTCAATGATTCACTTGTTTCACATCCTTGCGGGTAATTGGGAATGAGTATGCGGTGAGTAACCATTTCTGCTATTTGTTTGCTTATGCCATTGCCTTCATTCCCCATGATGATAATTCCATTGGCAGGTAATTCTTGGGTATATATATTTTCTCCATCAAGAAATGTTCCAAAAATAGGGGTATTCTTTTGAGAAGCACTTTTTAAAAAATCAGGTAAATTGCAATAATGCAATTTGACACGTGCTATTGCTCCCATTGTAGCTTGTATGGTTTTAGGATTGTATACATCAGCAGTTCCGGAAGAACAGAAGATATGCTCTATTCCAAACCAGTCGGCAATGCGGATGATTGTTCCTAAATTTCCGGGATCTTGTACATCATCTAAGGCCAAACATAAAGATTGTTCTGTTACGTTTGCATCGAATTCGTAATGAGGTTGCTCGAAAACGGCAAGAACTTCCTGCGGGGTTTTTAGCAGACTGGCTCGTGAAAGTTCTTCATGAGTAACTTCTATTATTTCGGCTGCTTGCAGATAGGGATGACTTTGCAGCCATTCTTTGGTAGCAACCAGCAACTGGCATGAAAAGTGGTTGATTAAATCGTTTACTAACTTGTTCCCTTCTGCCAGAAAGGCATGTTCTTCTTTCCGGTTCTTTTTTAATTCCAGCGAACGGATATATTTAATTTTATTTTTACTTAGCATGGGTATTTGTGTATAAAATAACAAATATTCACTGACAAAGCTAAGAAGATATTTTTAATTATTGCCTATCTTTGCATATAATTCTGCATATATCGCCTTGTTTTGAGATGAAGAAAACGACTCTTTTACATATCTATATTTGTTTTACGCTTATTGTCCTGCTACTGCCAGGCTGTTCTGTCAATAAATTTATTCCAGAAGGAGGATATTTATTGGATGACGTAAAAATAGAGTCGGATAATAAAGAGATAAAATCATCTCAGATGAATCAGTACGTACGTCAGTCGCCTAATGCTAAATGGTTCAGTTTATTCAGATTCCCTTTATATATTTATAGTGCTTCGGGCATGGACTCTACAAAATGGATAAACCGTTTTTGGCGTAAGCTGGGAGATGCGCCTGTAATATACAGTAAAGATGCGGCTCAAGAAACACAGCAGGAAATAGAAAAAGCTGTGCGTAATATGGGATATATGGGAGCGGTTGTCGACTTGAAGGAAGAAGCGAAGGGCAAACGTATGAAGGTTTCCTATGATATTCACTCGGGATCACCGTATATCATAAATAATATAGCTTATGATATTGCAGATAGTAAGATACGTAGTTATTTGGAAGCAGATTCAGCACAGACATTACTGCACGAAGGAATGCGGTTCGATGTAAATGTACTGGATGAGGAAAGACAACGTATAACCCAATATTTGCAGAACAGGGGATATTATCGTTTTAATAAGGATTTTATCACATTTCAGGCAGATACGATGCTGAATACCCATAAAGTTGACCTTACAATGGAGCTGGCCTCATTTCAAATTCGTAAGGAAGATATGCCGGAAGAACACCGCCAGTATCGGATACGGAATGTCAATTATATATTGGATGCGGATTTTACTGTACCTTCTGCACAAGCACTCCAAAGTTTTGATTCTGTGCGTTCGGGAGATGTCAGTTTGTTTTATAAAGACAAGCTGTTTCTGCGTCCGAAAGTAATTTCTGATTATAACTTTCTGATACCCGGAAACTTGTATAGAAGCAGGAGTGTACAAAATACTTACTCTGCGCTGTCCCGTTTGTCTATCTTGAAGTATTCAAATATTCGTTTCAACGAAGTGATAGAAAATGATTCAGCATACCTGGATGCTTATATCACATTGTCAAGAAATAAAAATAAATCATTGTCTTTCGAAATAGAAGGAACAAACTCTGCTGGTGATTTGGGAGCAGCAGCGTCGGCTTCATATACGCATCGTAACCTGTTTAAAGGTTCTGAGACTTTTACAATTAAATTGAGGGGAGCATATGAAGCTGTGAGTGGACTGGAAGGATATACTAGCAGTAACTATATGGAATACGGTGTGGAGAGCAGTTTGAATTTCCCTGAATTTATGTTCCCGTTTCTGTCTTCCGACTTTAAAAAACGTATTAAAGCGACTTCAGAGGTCAGTATAAAATATAATTGGCAGATTCGTCCGGAATTTGAACGTACTTTAGCTTCTGCTGCCTGGAGCTATCGTTGGACACGGAGAGGAAAGGCTAATCATCGTTTTGACTTGCTGGATATAAATTATATTTATATGCCCTATACCTCACCTACATTCGACGATTATCTGGATCGTATGGATGAGGTTAATCCATTGCTGAGACATAGTTACGAAGATTTGTTCATTGTGCGCTTGGGATATACTTATACTTATAATAGTGCTGGAGGAAATACGATGACTACGGCAAACCGTAATTCGTATTCTGTGCGCTTTAATATAGAAGAAGCTGGTAATTTGTTGTATGCCTTTTCGCGTTTGATAAATAAAAAGCCACGATACGGCGAAGCATATCAGTTGGCTAATATAGATTTTGCACAGTATGTGAAGGCTGACATAGATTATGCAAAAAATTTCGTTATCGATGAGCGCAATTCGCTGGTATTTCATGCCGGATTAGGAGTTGCGGTTCCTTATGGGAATTCTAAGAGTTTACCTTTCGAAAAGTTATATTTTTCCGGAGGTGCTAATAGTGTACGTGGCTGGCGGGTACGTTCTTTAGGACCAGGTTCTTATCGTGGGGATGGAAACACGATAGATTATGTCAACCATACGGGAGATATTAAGTTGGACCTGAATTTGGAGTACCGGACATTTTTATTCTGGAAGTTGAATGGAGCAGCGTTTATTGATGCCGGAAACGTTTGGAATATACGGAATCAGGGAATACAGTCGGAAGGAGTATTCAAGTTTAATCGTTTTTATAAGCAACTTGCCGTATCTTATGGATTGGGAATACGTTTCGATCTGGACTTCTTGATTTTACGTTTCGATGGAGGTATGAAGGCTGTCAATCCGATGTATACCGGTCGTGACCGTTACCCCATTATATCTCCTGACTTCAAACGCGATTTTGCATTTCATTTTGCTGTGGGATATCCGTTTTAATCATTATCATATGGAAGAAAGAAAAATTTATAAGAAAGAAGAACTGAAAGCCTTGAAAGATTGGTTTGCTAATCAAGATTTACCTCAAGGTTTACAAGTAGATAAAGCAACTAATATACCTAATTTGAAAGAAACTGTAGCACGTTTATTCGATCAGGCTGAAGCTTGTTTTGAAAATCCTAAAATGCAGGGATGCCTGATTCTACTGGAAAATATTAAGGCAAAACTTGAAAGCTGAAAAGGAGAGTACAAGTCTATCTAAGTTTAGTTCAATAAAGAGGAACTCTCAATTTGAACCTGACTGTTCTGTCTACAATAAAATTGCCCTGTCATTACTAGGAAGTTTACATCTCAGGTATAAAACATTCAGGATGTACTCCAATGAAAGATGACAGGGCTATTTTATTACACGTATGATTTATTGTATTTAAGAGCGGGTTAATTTATTCAGATTTTACTTCATCGTCATTTTCCGGTATTGGAATATATGCAGGCTTGGGCTGGGGAATACTGAAGTCGGCATCAGCAAAAAGTTCGGCCAGACCGGATATTTGTTTCAGTCGGAGCAATTCATCTCGATCCATTCCGATGTTTTTCATAATCCATTGATCCGACATTCCTGCTTTGTCCAGTTCGGCAACAATGTGTGACATGAGTTCGATGTTATGAGTTCCACGTGCACGATTATGGCGAATAGTAGACCCCATGCGGTTTGACAAATCTTTATCGATCACAACGACAGGAAGCAGGCCTTTTTCTCGTTCATAAATACGTTTGGAGGTTTTTAGTACCGTAAATCGGTGGAATCCATCAACTAAAATGTATTTGTCTGCTTCTTTGTTATAATAACAAACGCACGGCATGGTAAATCCATCTTCCCAAATGGATATTTCCAGCAGTTTCATTTCTGGAGGAGCTACCACATTGGGATTATAATCATTTGCTACTACTTTTTCTACTGGTACAGCCTTTACATTATAAACAGGACTTTTATATTCATTTTCGTTATCACTCATCGCCAAATATTTTTGTAGTTTTCCATAATCTTATTTTTTTTGCTGATCTCTTCCTTTGTAGGAGAGAAGCCCATGTATTTGCAGGCATGGTCATTTCGGAGAATGCAGATACACATGCGTTTGTATGTGGGAATTTCTCTGAATTCAGGAATGTCTATATCTTCCTGGTATTCCATTTTTACAGGATGTTTATGTGTACGGTAGTTGCTTTTGTCTACTATTTCTATAGGAACTTTAGCATCTATCAGTTTTTGTATGACATCGTCACTCAGGCATCCTCCCTTTGTTCGCCAGAATTTAATGCTGACGTTTAAACGCCGGAGATAGCCGTTGCGTGTCTTTTCAGGAAGTGTGGATAGTAAAAAGTACATAAATGATTTCCATGTATATCCCTCTGGCAGTTTTATTTTTTGCCTTGCCGTGGCATGTGTGCTTCCATAAATAGCCGAAAAGTTTACCCCATTTACGCGTCCTATCATTTTCCCCCATGTATCGGGATCAATGGCTCTGTAAAGAGCAAGACTTTCGATAGCCTCACTGATAAACGGGCTGGCTACCCGTTGCCGTTCCAGATTGACGCCTGCTTTGTAGTAGAGGTCGTAAAGACGGTTGTAGTCGAAGCGGAACTTACCGTTGGCTGTCCATACGTCGGTGGTTTTCCAGTCGTACAAGGGATAGGCATTGTAGACGTCGTTGCCGATGCGCGATGTCCAGCGATAGTTGTGGTACATGTGTATTTTGCGGTTCAGGTGGATGCTGCGCCAGCGGTTCAGGCTTTCCTGTGTGCGGATGCCTATCAGGAAGCAGGAGCGTACGGCGTCTTTCCGGGCGTGCAGCCACTTGGCAAAGTGCATCTGAAATTCGTAGTCCCACATCTTTTCGTAGTAGAAGGGGAAGTCGCTCCGGGTGTAGCAGTCGGCGGGCATGGGGCGCACCCAGATGTCTTTCATCCGTTCGTCCCACGGCCGCCAGAAGCTCTGGTACATGGATGTGCAGGTGGGCACGCGAAAGGGCACACAGATGCGGTACACTTCCAGAATGTCGCGGTTGGCCTCCAGGATGCGGTTCACGAAGTCGATGGTATGGGTGTACTGTATTTCGTAGTCCATGTGGAATACGCAGATTTTCCGGTTCAGGCGGTTCCGCCGCACGTAGTCGATGCAGAGGTTCAGCAGCAGTCCGCTGTCCTTTCCGCCCGAGAAGGATACGCACACGTTGTCAAAGTCTCTGAAGATCATTGCAAGCCGCTCCTGAGCCAGTTCGTAGACGTTTTTATTGTTTTTCATGGAGTCTTTCTTTAACCTTTCCTCATCCGGACGTAGCGTGTCCATTTTTTCTCGACGACGAATGCTTGTCCCTCGAACACATCGGCATCGTCCAGCAACGCTACCGCATACAGGGGCAGGCTGCCGGCTGTGTCTTCCGCAATCTGCTTTAGCAGGGCTTCCAGCACGGGTGCCGCCTTGCCTTCGATGTAGTAGTTGTTGATGACGTAGCCGTTTTTTTTCTGCTCCAGTGGCACGAAGCCCACCACGCGTTTTTCCTCCCGGGCTATGTACCATGTGTAGCTTTCCGATGTACGGAAGGGGTAGTTGTTGTTCTGCTTCAGCACTTTGGGATTCATCACCAAGGGGCCTACCAGTGGATAGAGCCTTTCGTCCGTTCCGTCCAGTTTTGTAATTTCCATCATATTCTGTTTGCGCTTATTGGGTTTTAAAAGTAAGGCTTTTCGGGGTTGTGTCGCTATTCCCTTAGTGAAAATTAACAATGAGCTGCTTTCTGATGTGCTCCAGACCACCAGCAGCGAGATGCTTGATGCGGTATCGTTTTTGAATGTCGGCAACCTCGTCAGGAAAAGCATGTGGAGGGAACGGGCAAAACTCCCCGGGTTTTGTCGGAAAACTCCCCGGGTTTGCAAACGAAACTCCTCGGATTTTGTCGGAAAACTCCTCGGGTTTTGTGAGAAAAGTCCTCGGGTTTTCCATCGTTTTAAAGCTGCATAGGCGATGCCGTCAGCCGTTTCGTCTCATCTGCAGGGGCGACATCCCCGTCTGCTTCCTGAAGAAGGTGCCGAAGTAGGAAGGGTTGGGGAAGTTCAGTTCTTCGGAGATTTCGAGGACGGACTTCTGTGTGTTCTTCAGCAGGGAGATGGCTTCGCGGACGATGGCCTTGAACACGAGTTCCTGCACGGTGTAGCCGCTGACGGCTTTGGACAGGTTGGACAGGTACTTGGGCGAGAGGCAGAGCTTGTCGGCATAGAACTCGACGCCGCGTTCGCTACGGAAGTGCTGTTCGATGAGGGCAACGAGGCGGATGAAGGTCTCGTCCTTGTGGCTCACGGTGTCGCGGCGGTTGACGAGCTTGCGGCTGTAGATGCCGCACAGGCGGTAAGTCAGTCCGATGAGCAGCAGTTTCTGTTCGAACGAGTTGAACAGCTCCTGCCCGTGCTTCAGCGTATTGTCTAATAGGGCGATGTAGCGCAGCAGTTCTTCTTCCTCGCCGGTGTGCCACACGTAGCACGTCTCGGCCGACAGCTCGGTGTAGGGGTACATGGACAGGGCCAGGTTGCCCATGATGTCGCGTATGGGCTCGATGCGGTAGGCAAAGATGTGCACGGCCAGGTCGGCTGCCTGGGTGGTGACCTGGATGGTGGCATTCTCGGGCACGAAGAGCGTCTGGCCTTCGTGGGCGGTGAAGTCGCGGCCGTTCAGGCGGAAGCCGAAGCTGCCCTTGCGGCACAGCATCAGGCACAGGCCGCATACGCGGTAAGGGTGGCGCAGGGTGGCAGGGAAGGCGGAAAGGGTGCCTTCGGAACACAGATGAGGTGGTTGGTGCTGAGCGCCTGTTCGAGCCTTTGGAGGCGGTCTTCTTCGTTCATGGGGCGGTTCATAATGGTTATACGGGGCTAAGTTAGTGAAAAATGTTGGTTGTTTCGCCACGGAGGACGTTGTAGAGGCGCAAAATTTTGCGCCTCTATCACACGCAACGGCTGCACATTGACAAGAAAGTGCGCTGGAAGGCGCAAAATTTTGCGCCTCTACGAGATATGGCTGTCTGTGGTGATTCGTCTTTTGCGATAGGGCAACACCAGTACCAGCACGGCGCAGCCCATGCAGGCATAGAGCGTCCAGCCGGACATCTCCTTGACCGAGGCCAGCGTGGCCTGCACCTGCACCTTGCCTTTGGCCGACAAGGCAGCCATCTGTTCAGCCTCCTGGCGACTCTTGCCTTGGTGCATCATGCCTTGGATGGTACCTGTATAGCTGGCGGCTGTTTCGGGTGAGAGCAGGTCCGTGTCGTGAGCCAGGCGGGTGATGTAGTGCTGCTGGCGATGCTGCATCACGTTGGTGTAGAGGGCGGTGCCGACGGCAGGCCCCAGCATCATGCGTGCGGTCAGCATGATGCAGATCCACGTGGACAGATACTTGTAGGGCATGCGCTGGTTGGCCAGTACGGCGGTCAGCGAGTAGAGTAGCATCATGCCCGTGGCACGGATGATGACGGGGTACTTCATGCGCTCGTACAGGCCGGCCGTCTGCACCTCGAAGTACATGAAGAGGGCGGAGAGGCCGATGAAGACAAAGCCCAGCGCGAACAGATACTTCAGGTGTACGCCCCGCTTGCCCAGCGCGATGGCCACGACGGCACCGATGAAGTAGCCCAGGATGGCCCAGTTGTTCAGGGCGGCATTCTGCCAGTTGTCTATCTTCATGCCCACACCGGTGAACACATTGACGAACAGGGCGCTGGAGTTCAGCACCATCAGCAGCAGGAAAAGGAGGATGCCTATGCGGATGGTACGCAGGCGGAAAACGTCCATCAGGAAGTAGGGCGAGCGGTGCGTGGCCTCCATGTAGGCGAACAGGCCGGTAAACACGATGGCAGCCACCGTAGCCCAGCGGATGGTAGGGTCGTCGTACCAGTCGAGCACCTTGCCATAGACCAGCACATAGACCACCGACGTGCACATGGCACAGAAGATGACCACGCTGCCGAACTTGCGGAAGTTGATGGGAAAGCGTCGGCCCGGGTAGCGGTGGTAGGGCATGGTGACGAAGATGACGAGGATAGCGACGAGGGTCGTGGCCATCATGTAGTAGTAGACGTACTGCCACTCGTACTCGTAAGCCAGCCAGGCTGTGAGCGAAGTACCTATCTGCCCCAGTATCATGAAGAACAGGTAGATGGTGGGCATGCTGACGCTCTTCTCGCTGTCTAAGCGGTCCCATCCTTCGGCGTCGCGGGGTTCGTTGCCGGGCGTGATGTTGCGCGTGGCCTCCATGCCGAAGGCGTACTTGATGAGGGTAAAGAGGTTAACCATCATCAGCACCATGCGCAGGAAACCCATGATGAGGCTGCACAGGGCCAGGAGGAAGATGCTGTCGGTCTTGGCGCACACGTAGCTCAGCGCGTACATCACGGCAAAGCCCGTGAGGCACATCATCTTCTCGCGGCGGATGCACACTAATTCGTAGAAGAAGGGCGAGAAGGCCGCCATGCCGATGGAGGTGAGGAAGCCGACAAACTGGATATGTTCGGACTGAATGCCCAGTCCGCTCATCATCTCGCCGCTGTTGGCGGTATACACGCCGCCCACGGTGAGGATGGGGATGAAGAGCAGCACCAGTATCAGGATGCCCAGAGGTTTGGGCACCCAGTTGTAGAACGGATAGTTTCGGGGATAGGAAGACATAGGGAAAAATGGTTAATGGTTAGTGGTTAGTGGTTAGTGGCCATGCGGTGGGGGGATTTTTCAGACGCGGATGACGCGGATTTTTTAATGTGCTAATGTGGCAATGTGCCCGTCCGCATGGAAATTATAAATCTGTGTCATCCGCGTCATCTGCGGCTGAAAAATTCGAATGCACAAACTTATGCCGTTCCGCATGGAAATTCTTCATTTAATCGTCTTTACTACCGCCATCATCCCCGCAGCCAGGCGTTCGTTGTCCTCGCGGCTCAGGTGGTCGAAGTCGATGCGGACGGGGATGCGCTGCTGTATCTTGACGAAGTTGCCGGCCGAGTTGTCGGTGGGTACAAGCGAGTACTTGGAACCGGTGGCGCCGGAGATGGCGGTGATGCGCCCCTCGAACTCCTTGCCGCTGATGGCATCTACCCGGATGCGTACCTGCTGACCGATGGCAAGGTTCTCAACTTGTGTTTCTTTGTAGTTGGCTATAATCCATTTCTGTGTGTCGGGCATGATGTAGGTGATGGTTTGTCCGGCACCGATGAACTGTCCTTCTTCCAGTGCGCGTCGGCCTAACTTGCCGTCGCAGGGGGCGGTCACCACGCAGTACGACAGGTTGAGACGGGCCATGTCGAGGGCGGCCTGTGCACGCTGTATGGAGGCCTCGATGTTCTGTCGGCGTTGCGACACTTCGTTCACGCCCGAGCGGGCGGCCTTCTGCTGGCGCTTTACGGCTTCGAGCTTCTTGCGGGTGGCTTCGTATTCGGTCTCAATCTGTTCTAATTGGATGGGTGTGGCAGCATTGCGCTTCAGCAGGTTGGTGTAGCGTTGGCGGTCTTTCTCCAGCTTGGCCAGGCGGATTTCGATTTCGGCGATGGAGGCCTCGAATACCGAAGCGTTGTTTTGGGTGGTCTGCAAGGTGGCATTCATGACGGTGGCACCGGCCAGAGCGTCCTTCAGGGCGGCTTCGGCTTCCATCACGCGGATGCGGTATTCGCGGTCATCGAGTATCAGCAGGGTGTCGCCCTTGCGTACGTCCTGGTGTTCGGTGAAGCAGATTTTCTGGATGTAGCCCGATGCGCGCAGGTTGACGGGCGAAATGTACTGTTCCACCTGAGCGTCGTTGCTGGTCTCGGTGTTCTTGTAGTCTAAGAAGAGGATGGCTGCCTGCACCACTCCCCAGGCGAGGACGGCGATGCCCAGCAGGCTGGCTATACGTTGACGACGGCGCATCTTGCGCAGTTTTTGAGCTTTTTCTTGTAAAGTGTTATTGGTTTTCATGACGTTTATATGATTTTGAATGTTGTTTTTAAGTTAGTTGACAAGTTGACGAGGCTTCAGGCAACGAGGGGGTTGGGTTAGTTGACGAGTTGACGAGGCTTCAGGCAACAAGGACATTCCTTATTCCCTTGTTAACTTGTTAACTCGTCAACTCGTCCCCTTGTTAACTCGTCAACTCGCTCCCTTGTCAACTCGTCAACTCGTTCCCTCGTCTCCTCCTATTCCAGTAGGCTTTCCGTTTGTCCAGTCAGCTTCAGCAGGGTCAGGTTGGTGACGCGGTAGTTGTAGTGGGCGCTGATGTAGTTGTTCTGCGCCTCGCTCATGCGCATCTCGTCCTGTA